>OKSX01000350.1_pt1 | contig 32026 bp, 28 predicted proteins | sample 1606391 | NCBI WGS metagenome assembly OKSX01 (sample SAMEA3879578, study PRJEB24766) | human gut metagenome | biome: human-associated habitat; feature: feces | place: USA | collected 1985/1987
GGGGGGGGGGTACAACATTTTATGTGAAAAATAGAATAATAAAATTGTTCCCGAAATTTATTGACTTTGAGAAAAAAATTTGATATATCAGAATCGAACAAAAGAGAAAGGAAATAGCAAACTATGCCGACAAAGAAAAATATGATGAAAAAGAACTTGGAAAATTTGCATCTGAAGGAAAGGATAAACTATGGCTACAGAAAAGTCATTATTATGATGTTAGTCTCAGGTCTGTTTTCTATTGTGGTTATAGGTATGCTATTTGCCAATACGATGCATTATGTACAAAATGTTACTGTTGCAGACCGGGCGGTGAAAACCTGCAGGATAAATGTTAACGCAGCAGCGAGAAATATCAGGGAAATGGCACTAGAAAATGATGCATCCTCTTATGACGGTTATGAGCAGACGGTAGAAAGACTGCTTGCAGAAGTTAATACCCAACTGAAAAATTTAAAGAACTCCGGAGTTGTTCCGGATGCGGATTATGAAGAATACGCATCTGCCCTTACAGACTGGGGAAACATTGGTTATTCCATCATGAAAGAAATCAAAAGCGGTGACAAGGATAAGGCAGTTGATTCAATTCTGAATGATTGTACCCCGGCATTAAATAAAGCCGTAAAAATTGCAACAAGATTAGATGAAATGACCGATGAGGTAAGCAGCCAGGCAGTCAGAATTACGGTTATTTCTGCAGTGGCAGGAATTGTGTGTATTATTATTTGTCTGGTTTTGGCATGGAAACTGGCAATAAAAACAGGCAAAAAAGTACTTGAGTCAATTTTAGTACCATTACGTGAAGTGGAAGCCGTTGCACAGGAATTAACAGATGGAAACCTGCACAGCACGCTGGACTACCATTCAGATGATGAGATTGGAATACTGGCACACAATATGCGCAAATCCATCCGCATTCTGGGAAGCTATGTAGATGATATTGGACGTTCAATGAAGATGTTTGCAGAAGGAAATTTTGATGTGCAGCCGGAAGTAGAGTGGAAAGGGGATTTCGTTGGAATTCTAAACTCCTTTATGTTGTTTGAAGAAAGCATGGCAGAGACAATAAAGGGAATCCAACATGTTTCAGATGAAGTTTCGGGTGCCGCAGATCAGGTAGCATCAAGTTCCAATGACCTTGCGGATGGAGCAACAAATCAGGCAGCAGTTGTAGAAGAACTGACCGCAACAGTCGCAGGTGTTTCTGAACAGGTAGGAAAAAATTCACAATCCGCAAAAGAAATCAGTGGAAGAGTAGACGAACTTGGAAATGCCATTCTGGAAAGCAATGGTAAAATGAGGGATATGGTTGATTCCATGAATGAGATCAACGGGGCATCAAAAGAGATTGACAAGATCATTGCAACAATCAATGAAATTGCGTCCCAGACGAATCTGCTTGCATTGAATGCTTCCATTGAGGCTGCAAGAGCAGGGGAGGCAGGAAAGGGATTTGCAGTGGTAGCGAATCAGGTCAATGTGCTGGCAGACCAGAGTGCCCAGGCAGCAAAGGAATCCGCAACATTGATTGAAACCTCTGTGAAAGCCGTGGAAAAAGGTATGGTGATTGCAGGGCAGACGGCATCACAATTGCAGGAGGTCGCTGAGAATTCCCAGATCATTACAAAAGAAGTCACAAATATTGCAGAAACGTTAGAGACACAGACAACAGAAATCCAACAGATTAATGATGGAATTGAACAGATCAATGATGTCGTACAGACGAATTCGGCAACATCTGAAGAATGTGCAGCAGCCAGTCAGGAGATGAGCAGTGAAGCGGAAAATCTGCGTGAAATGATCAAGAAATTTAAAGTTGCAGAAAATAAAAATTAAAAACGGTGCAAAAAATTATTGATGTTGAATTTACATATAAAGTTGTCGCAGGTAGGAACTATAATTTGACTTGTGACATATATAAATGCGGGAAAAGGATGCAATGAGGAAATGTGCGTTATTGGTTTTAAACTGATAACGCACATTTTAAATTATATGAACAGTAATATCATCGCAAAAAAGCATAAAAGTAGAAAAAGTTAAAAATATCGTGGATATAGTGCTAGAATTGTTGAAAAAAGTAAGTTAAAATACAGGAAAACAACAAGTGTAAAGGGGAAATTTTATGGAATATTCAGCAATTTTTCATGATATGGATAAAAGGTTTAGCTATGCGGTTGACAAGGATTTATTCGTGATACGCGTGCAGGTAAAAAAGGATGATATGAAGGAGGTAATCCTTCACTATGAGGACAAGTATATACCTATGGAGCGTAAGGATACCAGAAAGACAGTTCCGATGAAGAAGGTTGCTGTCTCACAGTTTCATGATTATTATGAAGCACAGATAAAGATGCATTTGATCTGTCTGCGTTACTTTTTCGAATTTACGGACACGCAGGGAGAAACGGTATATTATGGAAATTATGAGTTTGATAAGGAATGCATTACAAACAGGGACAGAATGTTTGACTGTCCGCAGAACCTTCGGGAGGAAGAGATGTTTGAGGTGCCGGAGTGGGCAGCAAACAAGGTCGTGTATCAGATTTTCCCATCCCGTTTTGCAGCAACGGAGCCGGTAGACAAAGAACTGTGGTATAAAGCACCGATTACGCCTATGGATGATCTGCATGGAAATCTCAGGGGAATCATCGAACATATGGATGATATTCAGAATCTGGGAATCGATGTGCTGTATATGACACCTATCTTTCAATCAAATTCGTGCCATAAGTATGATACCACGGATTACTACCAGATAGACCCGTCCTTTGGAACAACAGAGGATCTCAAAGAGCTGGTACAAAAAGCGCATGAGCGTGGTATGAAGGTAGTCCTGGATGCGGTATACAATCATACGGGAAGAGAATTTTTTGCGTTTGCGGATATCCTGGAAAATGGTGAAAAATCCAAATACCGGGACTGGTATTTTATTGATGGATTCCCACTTAAAAGCGAATGGGGAGAGATCCCAAACTTCAAATGTTTTGGTTATTATGGCGGAATGCCAAAGTTAAACCTGAAAAATCCTGAAGTTGAAAAATACATTACGGATGTTGCATGCTACTGGATTAAGGAATGCGATATTGACGGATGGAGACTGGATGTAGGAGACGAAATCAGCCATTTCTTCTGGAAGAATTTCAGAAAAGCAGTAAAGGCAGTGAAGAAAGATATGCTGATCATTGGGGAAATCTGGCATTATGCAGGAGATTTCCTTGAGGGGGATGAATGGGATACAGTCATGAATTATCCATTTTACCTGAACCTGATCGATCTGCTTGCAGACGAAAAGATTACGGTCAGCCAGTTCGTACAAAATCTTGGATATTTGAAGGGACGCTTACACAAAAACTGCTATCCCCTTATGTGGAATCTGATTGACAGCCATGATACCGCAAGATTTTTACATCTGTGTAACGACAATAAGAAAAAGCAGCATCTGGCAGCCGCTTTTCAGTTGTTATTGCCAGGAATGCCTATGATTTATTATGGAGATGAGTATGCGATGCCGGGAGCAAACGATCCGGACTGCAGACGGGGCATGTACTGGGATGAAGAATACCAGGACAAAGAGATGTATGAATGGTACAAGCGGCTGATTCAGGTCCGGAAAAGCCATGCATGCATTGTAGAAGGCGAACTGGCTGGGAGCGTCACAGAAGATGCGGAAGGGACAATTGTCCTGATCAGAAAAAATGGCGAGGAGACCATTGCCATGATTTTTAACTGCAGCAGCAGTGCAAAAAAATTTAATGAGTACACGCAGAAGTACAATCTGCTTACCGAAAACACCTTTGATGGAAATGTAGAGGGGTTTGATGCTGCAGTAATCGTGCTTTAAGAAGCCTTACGGCAGATGGTTTCCCGGGAGTTTGTCTGTGGGAAGAAGAGGGAAAGCACCAGTATTTCTGGTAATGTAAAGTACGGAGGATGATATGACGAATGTAAAAAAGAAGGATGGAAAACAGTTTGGGGCAATCGTACTTAGCCTGATATTATTGCTTTCCCTGGTGTTTCCATATCCTGTGATGGCAGACCAGACAGCGGCAGACCAGACAACGGTAGCTTCCGTTTATGCCATTCACAAGACAGGTGATGATAAGGAAAATTTTGTGATTGTTATCATGGGTGAGGGCTATACCCAGGAACAACAGGAACAATTTTTGAAGGATGCAACGGCAAAAGCACAGGGGCTGCTAAAGTGGTCCCCTTATAAAGAGTATTCCGACAGGATCAATATTTATGCAGTACAGACGGTGTCCAATGAAACTGGTGTGGGCGTGATGTATGGGGAGTCGAACCCGGACACATATTTTCATGTGCAGGCATTCGGAAAATCCTGCTATTTTGCAAAGGACGGGGAAGATAAAGCCAGGGCACTGAGGGCAGAGCTGGAGAGCAGATATCTAGATACCGGCGCAGCCGTTGGAACCATCCATATCATTTGTAATACGACTGCGAATATTGGTTCTTCTTCCAATGCACTCTTTTCTTTTTCGGCAAATTCGGGTGAGAATGAGCAGGGGGATGTCATGACCCATGAAATTTCCCACAGCATCGGAAGATTAGGCGATGAATATGATAAAAAGATGCAGGGAGAAAATATTTCCGACACATCGGATCCGGATAAGATTAAATGGCATAAGATGCTTGGGTTCCGTGGAATCGGAATAACGGCAGCAGGAACAGAAACGGTATTTGCACCGAGCCGCGTCTGCATGATGCGGGATCTTGGGAATCCTTTCTGTGAAGTGTGTAAAATGGAACTGGCGCGGAGATTAAATAACCGTGATTATGTCAGCAGGCAGGCATCTGTTTATGTGTGCGATCCTGAAATTACAATTCCGCATAGCAGGACAGGAACACTTGACAGGGATAGTGACCAATACCGGATCGATGAGACAAATATCACAAAAGCAAATGGAAAGGATCTGGAATTCCGTACAGTCGTACAAAATATAGTGGATGCCAAACAGCATTTGAAGATTACTTTCCGCATTATTGGAGCAGACAATACAGTCAAATATGAAAAAGAAGAAACATATACCGTTCCGCCACACAGTAACTGGTATGATCCGGATGCTGCCAGAGAGTCCCTTTCTGTCACACTTCCTGCGGTAACTGGTCTGGTTTCCGGGGACAGACTGGAAGGAAAGATCATAGATGAGGACACTGGGAAAATTCTGGCTGACAATCAGACGGCAGGACAGGCGTGGAGTACCGTAACGATTCGTTATATGCTGCAAAACGAAGACGGAACCGAAACAACAGTGCCTGATACGGCACCCGCGACAGTATATGTACCAAAGAATTCTGCGTATACGTTAAGAAGTCCGGATTTATATGGATATACATGTGTAGGAAACAGTGCAAATCAGGGAGAAATAAACATCACAGAGGATCGCCAGGAGATCACTTATTATTACCGGAAAAACAGTGAGATGCCGGAAATACAAACCGTACCTGTCCGCGTAACTTATGATGGAAAACCCCATACATTTGATATCAAACAGGAAGATGGTGTACAAATCAGTTACAGTTTGACAGAAAACGGATCGTATACACAAACGGAGATGCCATTTTACACAGAAGCAGGCCAGTATAAGATTTATTTTAAAGCGGAAAAGGCATCTTTTATTCCAACATACGGGGAGGCTGTCCTGGAAATCGAAAAGGCTTCCACCAGTATGCAGCTGACTGCAAAAACCGATACGGTCAAAGGTGCGGGGACAGTAGAATTACAGCTTTGCAGACAGGGGATTCCGGAAGATGCCGGGATAAAAGTAACCTGTGATGTTTCCGGGATCACATTAGAAGAAAAGGGAACGGATCACTGGATGGCAACGCTTCCGAATGAAACGAAAACATATACGTTCACCGCATGTTATAATGGGAATGGCAACTATACAGGAAGTAAGGCAGATTGTCAGGTCCGTGTAACGGCAGATCATTCCCAGACCGGGGGCGGTTCTGGTGGAAGTTCCGGCGGAATATCCGGAGGCGGTTCAAGTGGAGGTTCTGGCGGAAGTTCTGGTGGAAGTTCCGGAGGCAGTTCCGGCGGAGGTTCCGGTGAAAATGCCGGTGGAAGCACGGACGGATCATCTGGCAATGTTTCACCGGATTCCGGCACATTACCGGCACCGGATCATGCAAAAGAAGAACCGGGGAATGTGACACCGCCACCCGCAGCAGATACGTCCGTTTCTGTTAAGGATATTAATGTCAAAGCAAAAACTGCAGTTAAAAATAATACGGTCAAAGTGAAGAATATTGCAGCAGTTTTGAAAAAAGAAATTACAAAGGCAGAAAAAGAACAGGGTGGCAGGATAAAAGACCTGTCTGTTGAAATAACTTTTGATACAGGAAAAGCTAAAAACTGGAAGAATCTACATCTTGAAATGGATAAGCAGGCGGTAAATTTACTTGTCAAAAAGAATGTAAAAGAATGGAAGGTCAATGGTGGCAATGTAAATCTTACCTTTGATTCGAAGGCATTAAAAGAATTAAAGAAAGAAATGAATACAGCTGTGGTTATCAAAATGAAACAGACTGACAAGAAAAATCTTTCTGCCAGGGCAGGGAAAATTATTGGAAAACGTCCGGTTTATGATTTTTCCGTCACAGGAATAAAGAAAAAGCAGTCGTCTATCCTGAAAAAGGGACGGATCAGGGTCGCTGTTTCCTATAATGCTTCGAAAAAGGAAAAAGACAAAAAGATTTTTGCATATAAAATTGATAAATACGGTGCAGCAGTTAAGATACCGGGATCTTATTATGATTCCGATACAAAGACCGTTAACTTTGTAAGCCGTGGGTTTTTCACAGTTGCAGTAGGCTGTGAAAAGTGATGAAACATAAAAAATCATCGTTCACGTTAAAAAAACTGTAATTCATGTCGAAAAATACAAAAACCGGTTTTGATTTGGTATAATAATAGAACTCATTTTAGTAAAAATGAGTTCATACTGTGAATGATGGAGGGGATAACAATCATCGTTTTAGAAGAAATATTAATGGCAAACGGATTGACCGTATTAATGATGTGGTTCCTTTTGTTTTGCAGACGAAAGAACAGAGAGAGCCTTCATGTGGGAGATAAAATATATGATGGAATAGCGATCGTAAATTTAGTGGGGGCATTGTCTGAAACCATTGCTTTTCTCGTAGATGGAAAACAGTTTACTGGCAGCCGGCAGATTAATTATATCTCTAACAGCATATGCTTTATAGGGACAGTCAGTATGGGTATGCTTTGGTGTATGTACGTGGAATTGCGTATCTATCGAAATTATAAAAGAATGGTTCAAAAAGCAGGAGTGGAGATATTTCCCTGGCTGGTAGAAGTAATTATGGTTTTATGTAATCTGTTTGGAACAGGGATTATGTTTAAAATATCCGGGGAGAATGTATACCAGAGAACTGCCGGTGCGCTGGTGGGATATATTTCGCTTGTCATATATTTTGCTTACAGTATCTATCTGGTGTATCATTCCAAAAAACAAGGGGTTAACCTGAATTTTTTCCCGGTGATCTATTTCGTTGGTCCTTGTTTTGCAGGTGTAGTTATCCAGTTCCTTTTTTATGGAATTACATCATCATGGGTGCTGGTTGCGGTCGCATTGATATTTGTGCAGATGCAGTCATACGCAGAGAGTTTGTATATGGATGAGCTTTCCGGATTATACAACCGGAGATATTTTAATGCGGTGCTTGCAGAAAAGAAAATTGCAAGCCAGAAATCCTTATATGGAATCATGATGGATGTAAACGATTTCAAGTGTATTAATGACAATTTAGGTCATAGTACGGGTGATAAGGCTATTTGTACGTTGGGAAATATACTCATCAGATCCATACCGGATGCTGGTATGGCAATCCGGTATGCGGGAGATGAGTTTATTGTGCTGCTGTCAGGTGTTGATACGGAGCGTGTCTTAGCGACAATGGAGGAGATTAACCATAATCTGTCCCGGTTTAATGAATCCGGTATAGAACCGTTTCATTTAAGTGTTTCCATGGGATACACGGAATTTGGGACAGAAGATGACGCAGAAACTTTTTTAATGCATATGGATGAGAAAATGTATGAGGAAAAACGGAAATATCATATGCGAAAGAAATCAGCCGGTTTGGAAAATAAAGTATAGCATTACGTTCCTGCCATTTGTCCGATAACTGGTTGCAATGGCACAAGATAAGAAAATATTATAATCATCAAACGAGTAGCAGACTGGTGTAAATCCGGTTTTGCTGCTCGTTTTTATATTTATGGTTATAGGCAGGGATGCTCCAGATTTCAAGACAATAAATAACCGTGTTATGGTTGATGGAGAGGCAGTTTTTGTTTTATGAGAAAACCAGTTACCCATATAGATAACTGGTTTTTAAGGGATAATGTTAATGAGTATGTGCGATAGTGGAGTTATCAAGAAGTGTTCGTAAGGCATCCTGAAGGACTTGTGAGCAGTTGATTCCGCGCTTGTCAGCAAGACGGACCATCCAACTTGGAAGAGAAACATTTTTTCGAACGGCGCGAGTATCTGTCTGGGCACGATATTCAATGGTATCTGCGGAAATCAGGGAACAGATTGTGCCGGCATCAACACTTAATTTTTCCTGTGGTGATGGAGGAGCAATCGGTTCGCCTTCATCCTCTGCAACAACAAGCCATGCGCTCATTGCATCGGTAATTTGGTCAATTGCATCAGAAAGACTATTGCCAGTAGTGATGCATCCAGGAAGATCAGGGACTTTTGCGTAGTATCCAGATCCGTCCTCGATAGGTGTAAACAAAGCTGTATAAATATATTTCATAGTAACCCTCCTATTTTGGAAGCAGGAAACATATTTAATGCATCCTGCTAATATTGGCTTCCTTGAAGATGTACTTCATGTCGTTTTCATTGAAATCGTGTCGTTTGACAGGTACGGTGCTGTGTGTCTGCGGATTGTAGTAAATGTCGTGATTAGCACCGTGGCGTTTCAATTCATAACCGGAAGCACTGAGTTGTTTAATCGTTTGTTGCCTTGGATTCATTATGTACCTCCTTTAATTATATCATACACAATATTACACAAAAGTCAACTAAAATACACAAAAATACACAAGAAATAAAGTGAATGTGCACTACGGAATTTTCCAAATCAGCCGGAATTGTTTTTACCGGAGGCGGTGAATTTGATTGTTGCTATTATCAATCTGATCGTAATGATCTTTTCTAACCATAAAAAATAACCGCCCCTACCAAAGACCAGCTGGACTACTACCCATACTGGATCGACAAAATGGGAACCACGGATAAAGGGAAAACAATCTACAAATACAGCAACAACCTGCATCATGCGATTACATCCAACATCCTTACTGGGTTTCCACACAGCCGGAAGAGACCCCGGATGTCAAATTTAACCTTATCATTCTATTGAAAAATAATTATTTTGTATGGAATATCTGCATGGCCCCATAAGTATGCGGCAAATGCGGAGCCGTGGCCTTTCTCGACGGGCAGGAAAAATTCCGGCAGGTTGCGCACGTATTACACAATTGCTTGAGATTGGCGTGTGTTGTTGTATCCAGATGCAGGATCAGCGTTGCTGTCTTAAGCGGCCGGAGCATCTGCCCCTCGGTAAGCTGGATGCCATCCGGGGCAAGCCGCCCATAAATCTGTGGGAGCAGGTCAAGGGAATAGGTATCTCCCAGAAAAGATAATTCTGCAAGATACAGGCGGCTCTGACGTTCTACCACATGTGCAAACTCTTCATAAGCCTTTGACAAAAGCATCAGGCTGATGCAGTCCACAATGTAAGCCTCCTGGATCTGTTCATGGTTCAGATATAATTCCGACAGTTCATCCACTCCGTTTCCAAGCGTCACAAACCCATAGGCATAGTGAGGCAGGGAAACCCCGTCTAAATCCTGATCCAGAGAGTAATACGCATAGGATTCAACCAGGGGAAGAAGTGCCGTATAAATTGCCTGAATATGGGGCAGGTCATCCGGAGGGAAATGGAAACGGCTGCAAAATTCGTTCCAGTCACCGGAGGATAATCCGGGAGTAAGTTTACATTTCATGGGATACATCCTCCTTATCGGAAGCTGCCATAACGGCTGCAATTTCCTGAAAGCGGTTCGTGACCTTATCATAGTTCTTTCGGTGATGGGGAAAGCCACAGTTTATGCAGGATTTGATACCATTTTTTAAATATTCACAGTTTCCACCACAGGATTTCCCGAGTGTATAGAGGGGACAATAACAAAACAGACAGTTAAAGTCCGCCTCCGGAATTCCTTTATGGCATGGAAAATATTCACATTTTTTATTTTGAAAAAACTTATAATATTCGCTCAAAATGGTTTCCTCCAATCAAAGCACAATCATAGCATAATTATATCGGAACAACAAGCGGATCGCAAGAAATGCGAATGACATAAAAATTGCATTTCAGTGGGAAATGATACCTTTTGCCCCTTTTATCATTACATTATTTACATCTTTTTAAGAGCGCAGGTATAGTGGCTCAGGCAATTGAGGATTTGAAGCAAAAAGTTGAAAATTAAATAAAAAATACTTGACTTAAAGTTAACTTTAAGTGGTATATTATGATAGATAAAATCGGAAGGAGAATTTATTATATGTATATCGAAAAGATTAACGGACCAGAAGATGTGAAGAAATTAAATATAGAAGAGATGACAGCTCTCGCAGAAGAAATGCGTCATGCATTATTAAAGAGGGCAAGTATTCACGGCGGGCATTTTGGCCCGAATTTTGGCATGGTAGAGGCAATCATTGCACTGCATTATGTTTTTGAGTCCCCAAAGGACAAAATGGTATTTGATGTTTCCCATCAGACCTATCCGCACAAGATGCTGACCGGTCGAAAAGATGCCTATTTATATGAAGAACATTACGACGACGTGACGGGATACAGCTGTCCGCAGGAAAGTGAACATGACCATTTTACGGTCGGACATACCTCTACATCCGTCAGTCTGGCATGCGGTCTGGCAAAGGCAAGGGATCTTCGTGGGGAAAGTGCAAATGTGATCGCAATTATCGGAGACGGTTCTTTAAGCGGAGGAGAAGCCTTAGAAGGAATGGATTTTGCAGCAGAATTAGACAGCAACATGATCATTGTAGTAAATGACAATGATATGTCAATTGCAGAAAACCATGGAGGACTTTATTCAAATCTGAAATTACTCCGCGAGACAAACGGACAGGCAGAGTGCAATTTATTTAAAGCCATGGGACTAGATTATGTCTATGTGGATCATGGAAATGACTTAAGGGAGCTGATCGGGGCTTTCAAACAGGTAAAAGACAGTAAGAAACCGGTTGTTGTCCACATTAATACATTAAAGGGAAAAGGTTATAAACCGGCAGAAGAGCATAAGGAAGAATGGCACTGGCATCTTCCGTTTGATATTGAGACTGGAAAATCCCATTTTCCGGAAGTGGAAGATTATTCTTCGGTGACCTGTGAATATCTGATCGAAAAGATGAAACAGGATCCGACAGTTGTTGCAATTACATCCGGAACCCCGACGATTCTCGGATTTACGCAGGAGAAAAGGAAACAGGCCGGCCGGCAGTTTGTAGATGTGGGAATCGCGGAGGAGACAGCGGTAGCACTTGCTTCCGGAATTGCCAAAGGTGGCGGAAAGCCGGTATATGGTGTGTATTCCAGCTTTATCCAGAGGACGTATGACCAGATTTCACAGGATCTGTGTATTGACGGGAATCCGGCAACGATTGTTGTGTATACGGGATCGGTATTTGGCATGACGGATGTTACCCATCTGGGACTGCAGGATATTCCGATGCTTTCCAATATTCCGGGACTGGTTTATCTGGCACCGACAACAAAGGAAGAATATCTGTCAATGCTTGATTGGAGTGTGGAGCAGAAGGAAATGCCGGTTGCGATCAAACTTCCGGGCGGAGATATGATTTCGGATGGCAGAGAAGTCAAAAAAGACTGGAGTCAGCTCAACACCTATGAGGTAACGGAAAAGGGAAGCAAAATTGCACTGATCGGACTCGGAACATTTTATTTCCTGGCACTGCAGACCGCAGAAATGCTGGAGAAAAAAGGTATTCATGCAACGGTAATCAACCCGTATTATATTACCGGACTGGATGAAGGACTGCTGGAGAAGCTGAAGGCAGACCATGACACGGTAGTTACACTGGAAGATGGCATCCTGAATGGTGGTTTCGGAGAAAAAATCGCAAGATTTTATGGAAGCAGTGATATGAAAGTCTATAATTACGGATTGAAAAAAGAATTCCTTGACCGGTATGATGTAAATGAGGTATTAAAAGAGAATCATCTGACAGCAGAGCAGATTGTAAATGACGTATTATAGAAGGCAGAAATAAACAACAAACCTTGTGAGAATCGACACAATATGGTAAAATATAACATACTAGAGCTTATTTTGCATAGTGGTTAGAATAGCGGGCTCATGGAAGGAGCGGTATCATATGAAGAATAAAGATTCGAAAGCAAGGATGCAGATGATTTTCGGGATACTTTTGTTTGCGTTTATTTTTATGGCAGAGTTGTATGCCATAGTCAATTTCCCGAAGATGTTTATTGTTCTGGTTGTTTTGGCAGCAGCAGATCTGATATGCCTGTATGTTGCAATCAGAGGCGTGATTTCAGTATATGAGACAAAATATGCCCGGAGAGAGGAACAGTATGAGAGTATTTTCAAGTCGGAAAAGGCATCATATCTCATGCTGAAAAAATATTTTGAGGAAATATCGGTGAAGCTTGCATATATGGAAGAGGCATCTAAGATTCCGACAGAGGAAATTGTCAATGCACAGAAGGGAATAGCGAAAGTAATTATCAAGCGGTCCCATGAGAATACCGATGCATTGATGAATTCATACGAACAGCTGCTGGACCGGTTTGATACGTTCCAGAAAGGAATGGATGGGTTCGGTACAGTTGCGGGTGTTTATAAGGACGAGATTCTTTCAGCCTGTAAGGATGAAATTTCTTCGGTGCAGAAGGATGGAAAAGAACAGGAACATTCACAGGATAAAGAGATAGCCGCAAAGCTGCAGGAAATCATTATTGCAATAAAAGATATGGAACTGCGCCTGAATCAGACCATTATGAACAGTCAGAAAGTGGTTGTTTCCCAGCCGCAGGTTTCTGTACCTGTGGCAACACCTGTAGAGCCACAGCCGGCACCGCAGAGTTATGTGGAAGAAACACCGGTAGAGCCGGAGATCTCACCAGAGCCGGAAGAAAGTATGGAGCCGGAACCGGAGATTTCGCCGGATCTGGAAGAAAACCCGGAACCGGAAATTTTGCCGGATCTGGAGGAGAGCCTGGAACCGGAGATTTCGCTGGAGCCGGAAGAAGATATGGAACCGGAGATTCTGCCGGATATACCGGAAGAGGAGGATTTAAAGCCGGAGGAAGAGCCTCCGATCATGGCAGCGGATGAGATTATTCCTCCAGATCCGGAAGAAGCCATTGAGGAAGCAGAGGAACTGGTAGAACCGGACCCGATTCCGGAGGAAGCGATTGTTGATGAAGCGGATGATGAGAACCTGCCGGAGGAAGAACTTCCACCGATGCCGGATCTGTCAGATCCAAACCGTTCCATGAGCCCGGATGAGATAGCTGCGCTGTTTGCGAATATGGGCAACGATAACAATGCGGATAAAGTTGAGGAACCTGCCGAGGAAACTGTGGAACCGGAGGATATTCCGGAGCCGATTGAAGAGCCGGAAGCCGTAAAAGAAGCACCGCTTCAGCCGGAAGAACCGGCAGATCCCAATAAGGCATTAAGCCCGGATGAGATAGCTGCCCTGTTTGCAAGTATGGGAACCTGAAAAGAATAAAATAACAGGCAACGGATGCCATCTGTTCCACGTAAAAACGTGTGACAGATGGCGTTTTGCTATAAAAATGCCATAAAAAAAATAGTTGCATTTCTTTTTCATTGTGTTATACTTAGGTCGTTGCAATTTAATAGTTTAAAGCAGAGTAGACACATGTGCGTTAAGTGCCGGATGAACAGGGAGTTGTCACCCGGACGAAAAGAGAATCTTGCGGTACATGAGTCGCATCCCGCTGCATCCGAAGATAATATTATCTCCAGTTGTAGTACGGTGAGGTCTGCAAAGGAGGTAATTTTTTTATGAAAAAATTCGTTACTTTGTTCACCGATTCTTTCCGTGAATTAAAAGCGGTAAGAACCATCACTACCATGGCAATGCTTGCTGCAGTTGCTGTAATTCTAGGATTTTTCTCCATTGAATATGGGCAGTTTATTCGGATTGGTTTTTCCAGTATTCCAAATGGTATCATTGATTATCTGTTTGGACCGGTGGTTGGAGGAATTTTTCATGGTGCGTTGGATATTATCAAGTATATGATGAAGCCAACCGGACCATTTTGTCCACAGCTGACGCTGGTTGTTATACTGGCCGGAATCCTGTATGGATGCTTTTTTTATAAGAAAAAGCTTACGATCTGGCGTGTGCTGGCAGCTAAATTTGTAGTTATGCTGGTCTGTAACGTGATTCTGACAACACTTTGTCTGAACGTGTTATATGGACAGGCATTTATGGTGCTTCTTCCGGCGCGTGCGCTGAAGAACCTGATTATGTGGCCAATTGATTCGGTGATCTTTTTCGCAATCACAAAGGCCTTAGAACAGATTGGACTCTTTCGCATGTTCCAGAAACCTGTACTTGCAAATTCTGCAAATATGCAGGGGAATTAGAAAATTTAATAAGTTATAGAACAAAAGCCGTCCGCAGAAAGAAAACTGCGGACGGTTTTTTATAAATTTATTTACGGATCGGATGGGTGGCAATATTTTTTAAAATACGAACAGCGGTCTGCATACCTTCCACAGAGATATGTTCATATGGACCGTGGAAACCGTAACCGCCGGTACCGAGATTTGGACACGGCAATCCCATAAAGGACAGTCTTGCGCCGTCTGTACCGCCACGGATCGGACGGGAGAGCGGTGTCAGACCTTCGGAGGCAATTGCCTGTTTTGCCAGATCCACGATTTCCATTTTATCTTCAATGACAGAGAGCATATTCTCATACGAATGTTCGATGTCGAGCGTGACGGTTTCCGGTCCATATTTCTGATTCATGGATTGTGCAACGTCACGCAGATTCTGCAGCCGTTTCTCAAATGTAGTTTTGTCATGGTCACGAATGATAAAGGAAAGGGTGGCGGAAGCCACATCTCCGGACATATCGGTCAGATGATAGAATCCTTCCCGGCCGCTGGTGTGTGCCGGCGTTTCCGCTTCCGGAAGCCGGGAAACAATTTCACATCCCACCAGTGCCGCATTGACCATAATGTCTTTTGCTTCGCCCGGATGAACATTTACACCTTTAATATGAAAGATGGCACTTGCGGCATTAAAGTTTTCGTAAGCCACTTCGCCTTCGTAATCACCGTCCACTGTGTATGCATAATCTGCCTGAAAGATAGAAAGGTCAAACAGATTTGCACCTGCACCGACTTCTTCGTCCGGCGTAAATCCGATCCAGAGTTCCCCGTGTGGTGTACCTTCTGCAATCAGTTCTTCCACGGCTGTCATGATTTCGGCAACACCTGCCTTGTCATCAGCGCCCAGAAGTGTGGTACCGTCTGTCGTGATCAGGGTTCTTCCTTTTAAAGAGGCAAGGGATGGAAAATCACTTACCTTTAAGACATCCTGACTTCCTTTTAATAAGATATCCCCGCCATCATAGTCGGGAATGATCTGTGGTTTGACATCTTTTCCGGAAAAATCCGGGGCGGTATCCATATGAGCGATAAAGCCGATGGATTTACAGTTTTCCATGCCCGGTGTGGCAGGAAGCTTGGCATATACATAGCAGTGATCGGTGAGGAGTATATTGGTAAGACCGAGAGTTTCCAGTTCCTGCTTTAAGGCTTTTGCAAGCGTGAACTCACGCTCACTGCTTGGAATGTCACTGCAGGATTCATCGGAGGTTGTCCAATAGCTGACATATTTTAGTAATCTTTCTTCTACTTTCATGTTAAATTGTTCCTTTCAAATATGCTTTTAAAAAAATTTAAAAAAAATAAAAAAAGTGCTTGCTTTTTTAATACTCCTATTATATAATAACTCTTGTCTTAAGGAAAGACAAAAAACAAACAACTTAAAAATGCGCGATTAGCTCAGCTGGCAGAGCACCTGACTCTTAATCAGGGTGTCCAGGGTTCGAACCCCTGATCGCGCACTCGCAAAGCTTATTTTGATTGAATCAAATGGCAAAAGAACTCTTGACGAACAATGTGATTCGTTGGGGGTTTTTTTATTATATAAAATGCAAATAATTATAGAAAGAAACCATAGGGGGAAATATGGAGAAAGTATATGAGTATGCAGCCGCGGTTCTGGCAGAGGTCAAACGCGCGATTGCGGGGAAGGATGCCTGTATTACCAAAGCTTTTGCTACAATTCTTGCGGGAGGGCATATTCTGATTGAGGATGTGCCGGGAGTGGGAAAGACAACACTTGCCATCGCCTTTTCGCGCGTCATGGGACTTTTGGATCACCGTGTACAGTTTACACCGGACGTGCTTCCGGCAGATATTGTAGGATTTAACATGTACCAGAAAGAGACGGGACAGTTTGTGTACCATCCGGGAACGATCATGTGTAATCTGTTTCTTGCGGATGAGATCAACCGGACTTCGCCAAAGACACAGTCCGCGCTTCTTGAGGTGATGGAGGAGGGCAAAGTAACGGTGGATGGTGTGAGCCGAAAAGTGCCGCAGCCGTTTGTTGTCATTGCAACGCAGAATCCCAAAGGCAGTGCGGGAACGCAGCTTCTTCCGGAATCACAGCTGGACCGGTTCATGACCTGCATGAGCATGGGGTACCCGGATCTGCAGAGTGAGATGGAAATTGCTCAGGGAAAAACGATGACGAAAGCGGAGGATCTGCAGCCGGTTCTTCTTTCGGAGCAGCTGTGGGAGATGCAGCAGTATGTGGAACAGATTTATGTGCATGATAATGTTGCAAAATATATCGTACAGCTGATGGAGGCTACCAGAAAAAATGCTTACATTGAGCTGGGGGTAAGTCCTCGTGGCACGATCGCATGCGTGCGGCTGGCAAAAGCATGGGCATTTTTGCAGGGAAGAAATTATGTGATTCCGGATGATGTGACGGACATTTTTGCGGATGTGGCAAAACACCGTATTGTGCTCAACACAAAGGCACGGATCGGACATGTAACTGTCGATGCCACCCTGCAGGAAATTCTGTCGGATGTGGACAAACCAACAACATACAAAAGACTTAGGGGATAAATGTGGGCAGTTTTCTGATTGGAACAGGGGTGACGCTTGTCACATTTTATATAGCGCTGATCTATGGAAGCATTGCGATTGGGCTGATTGGGTTTGCGGAACTGGTACTGATGCTGCTTGCATGTTTGTATCTGCTGATTTATTGCAGACATATCACTGCAGATATCAGGATTCCGCTTACCGTGGTGGAAAAAGGGAAAAAAGTTACGGTACAGCTTACCGTGGATCAGACCATGTTGTTTCCGGCAGCAAAAGTGCGTTACCGTGTGCGCTGTAGAAATACATTTGCCGGGTATGCCAGAAATTTCTGGTGGAACGGTGCCGGACTGATGCGCGGAATGCAGTGCATGGAAAAGCGTGTCGTGCTTTCTCATGTGGGAAGTTATGAGTATGAGCTTGTAAAAGTACGGATTTATGATCTGACCGGTCTGTTTTATGTGCATAAAAAAATAAAGAGATTTGCAGATATACAGGTGCTGCCGGAACTGGATGCTGTGGCAGTACAGGTGTCGGAGCGGGTACGCAGATATTTCGGAGAAGCGGAAAGCTACGATGATTTTCAGCCGGGAACAGATGTCAGCCAGATCTTTGATGTGCGGGAATATCGTCCGGGGGATCGCCTGCAGCGCATACACTGGAAACTCTCCGCCAAATCGGACGGGCTTCTGGTGCGGGAGGACAGTCAGCCGCTTGCCTGTGCGGTGGTATTTTTGCTGGACATGCTGCCACAGATGGCAGGAAAAGGCCGGCATATGAGGCGCAGCAGGGAAGCCTATGCGGAAACCTTTCTCACAATTGCGGCAGATCTGGTGTATTCGATGATGGATGCCGGCTGCCCGCATTATGTGGCATGGCAGGAGGAAACAGAAATCAAACGGTTGCGCGTCGAGGATGAGGAAAGCGTGTATCTGTTTTTGATGCAGTTTATGGAATGTCAGAAGGAAACGGCCGGTTCACTGCGACAGAGATATGAGCAGCAGTATCGCTGCGAGCATCCGGTACACAGGCTGGAACTGACACCGGAGCTTTTTCTTGTGCTGGATGGACAGACACTTGCGGATTTTGGTGGAGATAACTGGAGACAGAAGCTGGAAGAAATGGAGCTGGTATTGTGAATAGGAAGGACAGGAGAGGGAATAAAACCACATATTTGTCTGGCAATACCGGTATCCGGCTGATCTGTGAGGCGGTTGCTGTGGAACTGCTGTTTTATGCAATGCTTGCGATTTTCCGGAGTGCATTCGGATGGCAGCTGCCGATCCGTGCGCTTGGTAAACTGCAGGTGGCCATGCTGGTAAGCCTTGTGCTGTTTATCGTGGGAGTTCCTGCGACCGGAAAATATCAGAGGGTCTGCAAGGTTGTGCTTGAAATCGGATATCCGGCGGCACTCGTACTGTTTGGAATTTTTCATCGGAGAAAACTGACAGAGAGCGGAAAAATGCTGTTTCAGGCATATCTGTCATATTGGAATAAACAGTATGGAACAAATTATATGACCGGGGCCGGGACGGAGATGCGGTATACTTATATGCTGGCGTTTTTATTGGCAGTTGTTGTGCTGTTAAGTCTGATGTTTCGATATGTGACCGGTGTGCGGCTGGTTTTGCTGCTTCCGGATATAACAGCGTTGTCGGTTGCTCTTCTGGTCAATGCCAGACTGGGCTGGAGTGGAATTGCACTCTTTTTCGTGGGAACCGTGCTGGTGTCTGCGGCACCATGGACGCACATGGATGTAAGGGTGGCTGACGGTCGTACCCATGTATGGATGCAGCTACTGTCCTATGCTGCAGCCGGTGTGTTTGCCGTGATTCTTGTCTCGGTGAGCAGCTATGCGTTTTCTGGTGTGGCAAAGCAGATTCCGAAAAAGTCACCGAAGTTTTATGCGTTTCAGAGACAGGTGGAAGAACGTGTGAAAAACCTGACGTTTTCGGGGATAACTTTGCAGGGATCGCGGGAACATGTGGATAATACAACACCGGACTATACCGGAAAAACCGTATTTTCGATAGAAGCATCGAAAGCCCCGGCGGGCAAACTGTATCTGAAATCATTTGCCAGTGGCACATATCAGAACGGTACATGGGTAAATGAAGGGAAAACGCTTGCGCACGAAGTGGATAAGGCGGGATACCATCGCAGTGATGTTGCAATGTTAATGCAGCAGAATGCCGGTGAACTTGTAAAATACATCCGTTCGAGTGAGCTGGCAGAGGATGAAACACAGACGGTTTCGTATCAGATTTCCTATCGGGCACTGGGGTTAAAAAACGCGTATATGCCTTATTTTTCAGATTTGCAGACAGCCGGTGGGAAGGTCTGGCTCAGGGATGATACGGTGGTACGTAAAAAGAGGGCAACGGGAAAGGTTTCTTTTGAGGGACTGGATGAAAATACGGATCTGCGCGATGTTTTTGACAGGTTTTGTATGGTCCACGAAGAAACAGATACGGATCTGCAGCAATGGTATGATGCCTATGCTGACAGCAGATACCGTAAATTTGCCACGGATGTTCCGGCAGTGGGAGATTTTATTACACGAAGGCTGGCTCTGGAAAGTATCGGATATGGCGTGTATGAGGAAAACGGCACCTATGTGGCGGATCAGATGGAAACAGGCGGGTTATACGATGAGGATTGGCTGGCAGATACGGATGGAAACAATTCCGGACGGGCAGAAAGACAGATAACTACCAACAACATCCGGCAGAATCTTGCGACACAGGTTGCCAACTGGCTGGGTAACGAAAATACCTATAACTTATATCTGAATCACATCCCACAGGGGAAAGATACCATTGCTTATTTTCTGGAAACCGGACATGAGGGATATTGTATGCATTTTGCCAGCGCGGGTGCGCTGATTTTACAAAGTCTGGGAGTTCCGGCGCGTTATGCATCGGGATATGTGGTGGAACCATCGGCATTTCATAAAGAAAAGAAAGGCTATCAGGCAGATGTGCCGGACTACAATGCGCATGCATGGGTGGAAATTTATCTGGAAAATATCGGATGGGTGCCGGTGGAAATGACTCCGGGCTATACGAATGACAGTGCAAAGCTGCCGACGACTCCGGAATTGCGCGATACGTGGAAACAGCGGCATGAAGAGCACAAAGATGAGGCGGAGCAGAATCCGCAGACGCAAATGCAGACGAAAAACGAATCGCCGTCAGAAACACAGATGGAAACACAGCAGCAGACAGAAAGTCAGATGACGGAGAAGGAGACAAAGCGGCCGGTAAAAAATAATGGGAAAAAGAACCACACGCGAGATCTGCAAGTGTTTTTTGCGGTGTGTCTGACATTGGCTGCCGCGGTTCTGGTGCTGGTACTTGTGGCAAAATGGATGCGTATTTACCGGGAACAATTGCTTATGGAGTTGCGCAACCGGCAGAATCGTCATGCGGTATACCGGATCAACCGGCGGATTTACCGGGGATTACATCAGCGAATTTTTGGCATGAAGACCGATGCGGACTATCTGGAAAAGCTGATGACAACCTATCCGTCCGTTCCGGCGGAGGATTGGAAGAAGTATCTGTGCATTGTGCAGAAAGCGGTCTTTTCCGAAGAAGAGATTTCACAGGAAGAAGCACGGTTTTGTTACCGGCTGTACCGGAAGTATAGAAACAGGCGGATTTTGGAAAAATAGGATAACGGAAAAACCGCCTCCTTAGCGGGAGGCGATCAGTTTACATATCGGGTTACCCTTAGAAGAAAATTTTTCTTCGTATTCGGTCATGATATTTCCTTCATTCATGGATGGATCATGGTGCAGGTCACGGGTGGAGGCATTAAGATGCCAGCGGTCGGAAGTTTCGATTTCCTCAAGAGAAAACGTAAACAGGTCCTGATTGTCTGTTTTAAATTCCAGCCGTCCGTCGGCTGCAAGAAACTGGTCATAGCGGTCTAAAAATTCATGGGAAGTCAGTCGGCGTCTGGCATGGCGGTCCTTTGGCCACGGGTCGGAAAAATTCAGATAGATCCGGTCAACTTCTTCCGGTGCAAAAATTTCCGGAAGTTTTGCGGCGTCTTCACACAGAAAATGAACATTTGGAAGCTGCAGGGTATCCATTTTCTGGACTGCGCGCAGCAGTACACTGGTGTAACGTTCGATGCCGATATAATTGATTTCGGGATGTAACGCAGCAAGATCCATCAGAAATCTGCCTTTTCCCATGCCGATTTCGATATGGATCGGATGGTCATTTTCAAAAAAGGCATGCCATTGTCCGCGGTGTTCTGCCGCATCCTGTATACAATATGGGCTGGCTGCCACAGCTTCATTGGCGCCCGGTATATTTCTAAGTCTCATAGTAATTTCTCCTTGGAAAAGATAAATTCAGTTTTGCTAACTGTAGGAATACTATTACTATATACAAATTTCGTCCGTTCGGCAAATAAAAATTGAACGATTATGGAAATAATGGTATTATAAATGTAAGAAAATCAAGAATTGGGGAGCCTTATGAAAATAAAAAAATACACCCGTGTAACAGCATTTTTTCTTGCCGTATGCACGGTTTTACTCATGTTACCGTTGTCTGTGCGTGCAGATGAGTACTGGCCGGACGGGGTAAAAACGCAGTCCAAAAGTGCCATTGTGATGGAAGTCAATACCGGCACCGTTTTATATGAAAAGAAGAGTCACGACAAACATTATCCGGCGAGTATCACAAAGATCATGACGGTTCTTCTGGCAATCGAAAACTGTGATATGGATGAGGTCGTTACGTTTTCTGCGGATGCGGTATTTAAAAATGAGGGAGATACTTCTCATATTGCCCGGAATCTTGGAGAAAAACTGACGATGGAGCAGTGTCTGTATGCGGTTATGCTGGAGTCTGCCAATGAATGTGCTTATGCGGTTGCGGAGCATGTGGGGCAGAAACTGGGTGGTGATTACCGGACGTTTATCGATCTGATGAATAAGCGCGCAAAGGAACTGGGATGTACGGATACGCATTTCAATAACTGTAATGGTCTGCCGGATGAAGATCACTGGGTCAGCGCGTATGATATGGCACTGATTTCCGCAGAGGCATACAAAAACGAGACGTTCCGGATGATCGCAGGCAGTCCAAGCTATACACTTCCGAAGACCAATAAATGCAAGGCAGAATATCCGTGTCACAATCACCATAAAATGATCTACCCGTTTCGCGGGGACAGCTCTCATTTGTACAAATACTGTACTGGCGGAAAAACCGGCTACACGACAGTGGCGAATAATACCTTGGTGTCTTTTGCGGAGAAAGACGGAATTACTCTGGTGTGTGTGGTGATGGATGCGGCAACACCGGATCATTATACGGATACCAGAAAATTATTTGATTACTGCTTTGAAAATTTCCAGGCGCTGAATATTTCGGAAAACGATGCGGGTCTGGCAAAGGACAACGGAAAAAATTACGGGGTTTTGAACAACAGTGAACCTTATGTAAAGCTGGACGAGGATGCTTATATCATTATGCCAAAAGGAGCACAGTTTTCCGATGCATCCTATAAAAAGACAGAATCTGCAAAAGGAAAAAAGAAAGTTGCAAGGCTTGCATACACATATGCCGGTCATGAGGTCGGCAGTGTGGATATAGTAAAAACCGGAGCAAAGGTAAAAGATAATTATTACGTCAATACCGATAGCGGGCAGAAGAAAAATGAACGTGTCATACGGATCGATCCTGCATGGCTCATTGTTGCGGGAGTGGTTATTGTCGCAGCAGTGGTTCTGTTGTTTCTGGCAAAACGGGCATATGATAATTTTTATGTGATCCGTCATCAGAGAAAAATGAAAAAAAATGATAAAATGCGTTTTCGTGAGAAGAAACGAAAGAAATACAATCGCAGGAAGGACAGGTTTTTTTAAATCGTTCAAATAAAGCGAAAATGCTTGCGTATTTGCCGCAAACAGGTATAATTACAATTGATGAATTTCATTTTAATAATGAAATTGGAGGTTACCATGTCACAATCTGTTACGATAAAAAGTAATAAATACGGAATTAATCTTGTCTTAGACCCGGAGATTGGGTTTGATGAGTTATTGAAGGATGTTGTCGAAAAGTTCAAAGCATCCAGTACATTTTTTAAAAATGCAAAACTGGCATTGTCCTTTGAAGGAAGAAAACTTTCGGAAGAGGAAGAACAGCAGATCATCTCAGCAATTGAAAGCAACACATCGATTGAAATCCTGTGTATCGTTGAAAATGGAACAAGACAGGAAGCTGTCATGAAAGAACAGGTCGAGGCGTTTTACGATGCCGTACAGCAGCAGTATGAGAATGCCGCAGCAGGAAACGGGCCGGAGCAGTTTTATCGTGGCACTTTAAGGTCGGGACAGGTGATTTCGAGTGAATCGAGTGTCACGATCATTGGCGATGTCAATCCGGGAGCCAAAATTATTTCCCAGGGAAACATTGTGATTCTTGGGGCATTAAAAGGTAACGCACAGGCAGGATGTATGGGTGATCGTAACTGCTTTATTTTTGCGCTGGATATGCAGCCGATTCAGATTCAGATTGGGGATCTGATCGCAAAGAGTCCGGACAAGCCGGAACCGAAACGTCGTACACTCCGTCGGTCAAAGACACCGGAAGTGGAAGCACAGATCGCCATTGCAAGAGATGGAAATATCTATATTGAGCCAATCACCAAAAATATATTAAATAACATTTAGGGACGTAGGAGGAATAAGTTTCATGAGCGAAGTAATCGTTATCACATCAGGAAAGGGTGGTGTAGGTAAGACCACAACCACAGCAAACATTGGTACAGGTCTTGCACAGTTAAACAAGAAAGTTGTAATGATTGATACCGATATCGGACTGCGTAACCTGGATGTGGTTATGGGTCTGGAAAATCGTATTGTATATAATCTGGTAGATGTTATAGAAGGAAAGTGCCGTATCCGTCAGGCTTTGATCAAGGATAAGAGATATCCGGAATTATGCCTGCTTCCTTCCGCACAGACCAGGGATAAGGATGCTGTCACACCGGAGCAGATGGTTGCGCTGATCAATGAGCTTCGCGAAGAGTTTGATTATATTTTACTGGACTGCCCGGCCGGTATCGAGCAGGGATTTAAGAATGCGGTAGCAGGTGCGGACCGCGCACTGGTTGTTACGACACCGGAAGTATCTGCGATCCGTGATGCGGATCGTATCGTAGGACTCCTTGAGGCAAACGAGATGAAACGGATCGATCTGATTGTAAATCGTCTGCGTGTGGATATGGTAAAACGCGGTGAGATGATGACGGTAGATGATGTAACCGATATTCTGGCAGTAAATCTTCTCGGTGCCGTACCGGATGATGAGCAGATTGTTATTTCCACAAACCGTGGTGAGCCACTGGTTGGAACCAACTGTCTGGCAGGAAAGGCATATTCCAATATTTGCCACCGTATTATGGGAGAAGAAGTTCCGTTCCTGAATCTGAATGAGAAGCAGGGAGTACTTGAGAAGCTGAAGGACATTTTTAAGAAGAATTAGAGGGGGTACTTATTGTGGGAATAATGGATTTATTTAAGAAGAAGACTTCCGGCAACGTTGCAAAGGACCGCCTGAAGCTGGTGCTGGTTTCTGACCGTGCCAACTGTTCTTCCGAGATGATGGAGATGATGAAGAATGACATTATTGAAGTGATCTCACGTTACATGGATATTGATGCGGAGGCGCTTGATGTAAAAATCACCGAGACAGAGTCCGATTCCAATAACGGAACGGTACCGGCACTTGTCGCTAATATTCCGATCCGTGATATGAAGCATCGTCCGGACCCGAGATAGAAATTACAGAGTACATAAGAAAATGCCCGGCAGCTTCCTACTGCCGGGCATTTTTAAAAAGCAGGTAACCAGGAGAATTTGAAATTGCATGACAAATCGTTAAAGGAGTTATGTGAGCAGTTATCCATATCGATTGCTACCGGTCGTAACTGGGTAAAACTTGGAAAGATAACTCCCCAATATATAAAAAACGGGGTGCCCTATTTTGATAAAAAGCATATTGCAATCATAGAAAATGAAATCCGGTCAGGAAAAAATGTGGCATTAAAAAGCCGCAGAAATAAAAAATAGTAGAATTTTTCTCTCTCGCACAAGATGATTTAAGGGCATTTGAGGGAATAGAAAACGCCGGAAACCCGCATAAACACTATGTTTTTGTGAGTTCTCGGCGTTTCTTTTTTCGCCTGTGATAGTGGTGCTTTTTCCTCAAATGGTGCCCAAATGGTGCCCAAATCCCACGCGGGGATATAAGGCACTATAAGAAACAGTAAAGAGATACAGCCGTCAAAGCTCTAAATCGCTGCTTTTTTTCTTCGCCGCGCTCTTTGCTTTTTTCGGCTCGGTTTCCTTATCTTTGGGTGGGGCTGCCTGTTTGACTGCCCCATGATAAGCGTCTAAGACTTCCTTTTTTCGTTCCAGTCGTACATCTACATAACGGGCAGTAACGGCTTCAAAGTTCATAGACAGTCCAAGTGATACTCCGATACCCGCAAGCGTGTGTCCCAAGACTTCGCCAACGGTATAGAAGTCGCCTGTTAATTGGTGCATATTGGTAGCTGCGGTGTGGCGCAAATCGTGAAAGCGGATATGCGGCATATCTAAATCTTCAAGGAGCTTGCCAAACTGTGAAGATACCCAAGCAGCGGAAATAGGTGCGCCGTCCGGCTTTGCTACAACAAGGTCATTATCGTAGTAAGGCTTTCCGTCTTTCTCTGCCTGTTCACGCTGCGCTTCCTGCATGGCAAACTGTTTGAGAAAGAAAGGGCGGGCAAGTTCGGTAATCGGTAGCTTTCTGCCGTTGGACTTCGGCGGTGCCATTTCCTCAATTACTTTCGTTTTGGGCGGCACTTTGAAAGGAAGCTGCTCGGTAACATCAAAGGTGTTGTTTTCCAAGTCCACATTACGCCAACGCAAGCCCAAGATTTCAGAACGGCGCATACCATAAAGCCCGCCTAAGATAACAGGCATTTCCCAAACTGTACCCTCGACGCGTTCCATAAGGGCTTTTACCTGTTCCGGCGTGTAAGGGTCGGGGGTCTTGTCGCTCTTTCCAAACTTCGTAAGCGTGTCCTTTGCTGCGTTAGTTTCAATATAGCGATATTTCCGGGCATGGCTCAACGCCACGCTCAAAACACGCTTTGCCCCGGCTGCGGTGGACGGTTTCAAGCCTTTGTCGATAATCTGTTGAAACATTTTGTCTACCATAGCCGGGGTAAGCTGATTAAGGGCAACGCCGCCGATATATGGATTGATATAGTTTTTAATGGTCTGTTTATACCCATTATAAGTAGAGGGGCGCAAGTTCACTCTTGCGTAGCTTTCCACCCAATCATTGAGATAGGCGGCGACGGTCTGCTTTCTCTGTGTGGTAATGGAAGCGATTTGCCCCGGATTTCGGAGCTTTGTTTTTATCTCTGCTTCATGCTGTGTCGCTTCCTTTTTTGTGGCAAACCCCTTTCTGGCATAAGTTTTCTTTTTGCCGTCCGGGGCTATGTACTTTATATTCACGTCGTACACTGTACCCGGTCGCCCGGTCAGTATGCCGTTACTGTCGCGTTTATTTTTAACCTGTCGTGTTGAGATTGCCATAACTTAACCCCCTTGTTTCGCCGGGGGCTTGACTGCTGTTTTGGCACGTTCGTACCAATCCCAAATAGCAGCGTCAGCAATCAATCGACGGTTTCCATTCTGTATATATTCAAGCTCTCCGCTATCCATAAGCTCACGCAATTTGTTTTCCCCAATACCGCTAATTTTACTCATCTGCTCAACGGTCTTTAACATAGGGAACATTTGCATAGCAGGGCTTGTTGTTTCCTTTTTTGCCATAGGAATACCCCCTTTCGTAAAATGGCTAAAAGGTCAGTTTACTAAAAGCGGGCTTTAATCGGACGGCTGTTAGCACAACCTCGCGGGAGTTCCACCCCTGCCCGTTAAGGCAGCTTTACCCAATGCCTGCGACGCTTTTAACGCTCGGACTATGGCTGTAAAGGCTTGTCTACCCTTAGTGCGTGTCGTCGCCCACAAGCCGCTACACTTGTTCCCCGGCGTGGTGGTGGTCGCTCGACTTTCTCCAATAGGGGAAAGCGTCATGGCGCACCCGCCGTATGGCTCAACGCAAAAAGGACGTATCCGATTTGCCCTATACTGCGTCGCCGTTATCTTGCGACACTTTCTTTGTCAAAGAGCAAGCAAAGGTCAAGTCAACAGGCAGCGGAAAGGGGGACGCTGCTTGTGGTTATCTCAAACCTTGAATGAAAGGACTGCCCGCATAAGACGCGAACGCAAGCGGTCGCGTATATCCTCATCTATGCCCCAATAGATATTTCCGCGCTCATCACGCAGCTTTCGCATAGACAGGGACGCTATGTAGCTTTCGTAATGCTGTACGACAATGTTCATAGCTTCCGGGTCGCCCTTAGTAGCGGCTATGATTACCGGGTAAGGCAACAAGCCGCGTTCGTCCTGTTCTGATTTACTAATCTGTGCAGTCATAGGCTCTTTCCTCCAAATAGCGTTTTAACAGCTTCATTGAGCTTGTCCGGCGGGACTGTACCGTTGTCCTTGACAGATTACAAAACTTTGCAATCTCGCGTTCGCTCATATCAAAGAAATAATACAGCAGTACGGTTTCCCGCTTTTCTTCCGGCAAACTGTGCAGGGCTTCGGCAAGCAGCTTCGCAGTAATTTCTTTGCCGCCGACAACGAAAGACTGTTCCGCTTCATCATCTGCAAAATATTTGTCGCAGACGTAAAGCTGATTTTCTTCCAGTGGCGACAGGTCGGAAAAAGTAACCTCGCGTAATTGTCGCTGCTTTGTGTCCCTGTGAGCGTTCATAGCTTCTCGCTTCAACGCCAGTTTGCAAAAGCCGTTAAAAGCACAACGGATTTGCCATTGGGTACGAATAGGCTCGTTCATGTTCTCACCTCCTTTCGCTGCCGCGAAAGCGGTGAAGTTTGAAATGTCCCCTTTCGTAAACCCTCAAACCGAAGCATTTCAAAATGGACGTTGGTTTTTAGAAATTTCTTGAAAAAATTTTTGGAGAAAACGCAAAATGCGCCCGTCTGCAAAACGCAGACAGGCGCAAAGGAATTATCAAAAGTATATGTGTGATTTGTGAGTTCATCTATGTAGCCGGAATAGCCCGTTGGCGGGTAATGGCTTTTTTTGATAGTAACCCATTAGGGCATAGAAAAAAGGACATGGCGATACCTCCTCAATACCGCTATATCCTTGAAAAAGGGTAACTTTAACACACCCTCTGTATTCTTACTTTTGAAAAAAGAAAACAGCGGCTTTGATTGCTATTTCAAAACCGCTGTTAAGTCCCTTATATTCTGTTAGGCGCATGAAAACTTTGCCGCCAAACAACGGTTTTTTTTATTTTCCGTTGGGCGGTCATTGTTTGAAAGTTAATCAAACAGATTTAATTGGATAGGACTATTCTTTTCTTCAAAGCTGTATAGATACTCAAATATTTTTGAGTTATTGTGCATAATACCGCTACCCTCACATATTTGATGAAATAATTTCATCAGTTCATTGTGTTTTGGACTGCTTAGTTGATATTGCATACCATAAGTACGAATATACTTTTCTTTCATGTGCGGGAACAATCGGTCTAACTGGCTATAAAAATACTCTCTGTTTCCCTCACGAAGCGTTAAGCCCATTCCAAAACAAATAACGCCGTAAACCTTTGCTTCAATGCAATATTCTAAAATTCCTCTGATGTTTTCTTCTGTATCATTGATGAAAGGAAGAATAGGACAAAGCCAAACAATCGTTGGAATACCTGCTTCATTCAGCTTTTTCAGAGCTTCAAACCGTTCTTTTGTCGTACTAACATTTGGCTCGATTTTTTTGCATAAATCTTCGTCATAGGTGGTTAGCGTCATTTGCACAACGCACTTTGTTTTGTCGTTGATAGATTTTAATAAGTCTAAATCCCGTAATACTCGGTCGGATTTAGTTATCAAAGTAAAGCCAAAACCATATTTATTTGCTAAAGCCAATGCTTTACGAACATTCCCAATTTTACTTTCAAGTGGGATATACGGGTCTGTCATAGAGCCTGTACTCAACATACATTTTTTACGCTTTCGCTTGAGGGAATTTTCTAATAATTCGATAGCATTTCCTTTAATTTCAATGTCCTCAAAATCATGTTCCATGTGATAACACTTGCTTCGTGAGTCGCAATATATACAACCATGCGAACAACCGCGATATAAATTCATTCCGTTTGAAGCAGATAAAATTCCTTTTACCTTTATAAAGTGCATAGTCTTTTCCCTTATAACTGAAATTTCTTTTTTAAAAAGGTTTCATTGAGAAGATGGTTTGTTTCATATTCTCTATGGTAAAAAACAGCCCAGTTATTAAAAATACAAGGAAGATTTTTAGCTTTCTCTAAAGTGTCTACGGCAATCAAATTTAATGGTATGTTATTTTTAGTGCAGTATTCTTGCACTTGTTCAATGCAGTTTGGAATGTATGGACATTGTAAGCCATAATAGATTGTCAGTTCTTGTCCACTAATTCTCATTTCTTTTACGCTTTCAGAAAAATACGGTTTTTCCCCATTGAAAGATAATGCCAATAATTCATATTCATTTTTTACGGTATCAACAACTTCAAAACCATATTTGAGTAAAAATTTTTTGTCTGCCAAATATGGTTTTTTCTTTTTGGAACTAAGAATACAGACACCTGATTTTCCTTTTTCTTTTGCGTCATTGATACAATACTCAATCAAAGATTTTGCATACCCTTTCCCTTTGAAAGAACCCGCCACCCAAAGACAATAGATATACAAATAATTATCTCCATGAACAGGCACCCACGCAGTTTCCAATGGAGCATATTCAATAAAAACCTTTCCCTTTTCATCAAGTTTTCGGAAAACGTGTCCCTCAGCAATCCGTTCTTTCAACCAATTCTTTTTTACTGCTACTCCCGCTTGATGTTTTTTATCGGCAATCGCGCAACATAAATGTTCCTTGTCTATATTTTCAATCGTCAAATTTATAAATTGTTCGCTCATATTTTTTTCCTCCATAAATGCGTTACACCTATATTGTAACAACTAAACCTTGACATCTAATGTCATGCTTTATTTTTTTCATATATTTTTTTTGCTTCATCAGATAAAATTTTTTTCAAATAGGTAGGCTCAATTACTGTAACCTGTGTTCCAAAAGAAAGTAGATAGTCTATCAACCAGTTATCCTCTGGCATTTCAGATGAAACCATGAGGTCTCCGTTTTTCATTTCTTCTATTTCGTTTCCCTCAAATTCATCATACACACGATATGCCATTTCTTTTGGAAAACAAAGGGATATTTTATTGTAGCTTCTTTTTGGCTTATCTGTCGATTTGGGATATTCCATTGGTACAAATTCCTCTGATAACATTTGTATTTCAAGAATACGATTAAATTTGAAAATCCGAAAATCATCTTTATCAACGCAGTAAGATTTAACGTACCATTCCTTTGCTCTATACATCATTTTAAGCGGATATATTTTTCTTTGGCTCTTTTTACCATAAGAGTTTACATACATGATACATAGCGCCTTATGAGAAATAACAGCATTTTTCAATAATTCAAAGGTAGTGTTATCTTGTGTTTTACTTCCCCAACGTGAAAAGTCTACTTCAAACCAATTATCAGAGTTGATATTAAAGAGAGCAGATAATTTTGTCAGCATATCCTTTTCATAAGTGTTACTCACAACTGATACACTTTGCAAAGCTGCTAATATGTCTTGCTTCTCTTTTTCAGAAAAAAGAGCCTTATCTAAAACATAGTTTTCAAGTATTTGTATGCCGCCATTTCTCCCCGTTGTTACATAAATAGGAATACCTGCACTACTTATTACATCTATATCACGATAGATTGTCCGCACTGATACTTCAAATTTTTCTGCCAATTCTGGGGCGGTTATACGCCCATTTTCTAAAATATAATATACAATTTTGAATAATCTGCTTTCTTTCAAATATTTCCCTCCTTTAACCCTATTATAGTATATAAACCTTGACATCTTTCGTCAAGGTTTATATATGATTTATTTCAGTCAAAACTATGATGTGTGTAATCATATCTTGAAAGAGAGATGAAATATAAAATGTAGTTGGGTGAAATGACTATGAAGCAGAACAAAGAAAAATTTGATTTTAAGGCTTTCGGACAAGCCATTAAAGCAGCAAGAAAAGCAAAGGGAATATCACGCAATCAGTTAGCCGATACGCTGAATATTGCGCCCCGATATATCGCGTCCATTGAGAACAGCGGGCAGCACCCAAGTTTACAGATTTTATATGAGCTTGTAACCCTGCTTGATGTATCAGTAGACCAGTTCTTTTTCCCGGAACGGGAACAGGAGAAATCCACGCGCCGCCGTCAGCTCGATACTATGCTTGACGGTATGAGCGAAAAAGATTTGAAAATCCTGTCTGCTACTGCAAAAGGAATAGAGGAAGCCAACAACGACGAAACGGGGGAATAAAGTTCTCTCGTTTTTGTTTATATAGAGTGATTGAAACGTCGCAGATTGCGGCGTTTTTCTTTTGGGAAAGTTCGTCAAATTTGCCGTTCCCGGTGTTGTAGGTAGTAAGGGATAAAGTTTCGTAGCAAGCATAGGAAAAGAGTACCCTTTTCCGTATTTTCGCCCTCCCGTCCTG
>OKSX01000405.1_pt1 | contig 29249 bp, 26 predicted proteins | sample 1606391 | NCBI WGS metagenome assembly OKSX01 (sample SAMEA3879578, study PRJEB24766) | human gut metagenome | biome: human-associated habitat; feature: feces | place: USA | collected 1985/1987
AAACGGAATCAGCCCTAATTTTCAGTTGACCTCAAAAGTTTAGCGGACAGTAATAATCTGGAACTATAAGGTGACAGGTATCTGGCAGGCAAATCAGGCCGAGGAAGCCGCCAAGGTTGGCCAAAAGCCGGGCGACTATATCCTTGAGAACTACTATACGGCCGACGATGTGGTTGATCCCGTGACCGGCGAACGTACACCCGTATACAACGACAAGGACAAACAGTTCCTCGGCCAGCGCTACGCTCCCGTATATCTGAGCATGCGTAACGACTTCACCCTGTGGAAAGACTTTACCGTCAGCTTCACTTTCTATTCGAAGCTCGGCCACAAGTCGGTGAGCTCGGCATTCGCCAACAACGACAACGCATCCGATATCATCGTCCATGGTCTGAACACGTATGAGAAGGAATACTGGACGCCCGAGAATCCGAGCGACTATTACGCACGCCTCAACGCCCGCGGCCCGAACGGAGCCACAAGCGTAGGCCGCACCATCAACCGCAACTTCCTGCGTCTTTCCGACCTGACCTTCGGCTACACACTGCCGCGCAAATGGACTCAGAAAGCATATATGGAGCGTGTGCGCGTCACCTTCGGCATCCGCAACCTCTTCACCATCAATCCTCCGAAATGGAGCTACGGCGACCCCGAAGACGGCAACGGCCTCGGCACACGTCTCTTCAACTTCGGTATCAACGTGACATTCTAAGCATTAAGTTGCTGAAAAATGAAAAATCTATAATCAACAGAAATCGAAATGAAAACAGCATATAACAGAATACTGAAGTGGACGGCTCCGGTGTTTATCGCCGCTATCTTAGGCAGTTGCTCCGACGACTTCCTGAAGCCGGATCCGATGTCGGAGTTCGAGCCGGGCGCCACTTTCACCACCGAATCGGGCATCCAGGCCGCCATGGCCATGGCCGACCGTCATCTGGGACGTATGTTCATCGACCTTGGCAACACCAACTCGATGGGTATGCTCAGCGATCTCCTCTATTCGGAGACCACCGTGGCCGCCAAGACAGATATGGGCTCGGCCAATATCCGCGCCAACTTCGCCGACAACGTCACTCCTTCCTCATGGATGGAGACGGGCAACAACTCCGGCGCCGAGATCGGCTGGGTATGGAACGATATGTGGGACCACGTGAAATACGCCAACACAATCCTCAACTATATCGACCAGGTAGAGACCCTCTCGCCCGAGATCAAGAACGAATATAAGGGCCGCGCCCTTTTCCACCGTTCATGGGCTTTCTACAACCTGACGTTCTGGTATGGCAACATTCCTCTTGTGACCTGTCTGCCGACCGGCCCGAAGAAAGATTATCTCTCCTGCCCGCAGAGCGAGATAGTGAAGAAGATCTGCGAAGACCTCAAGCAGGCTGTGGAATGGGTTCCCTCGCAGAATGACATGGCACAGTGGGGCTCGATCAACAAAGAGGCCTGCCGTCATCTCTACATCAAAGCTCTGCTTGCCGACGGACAGTTTGCCGAGGCCGAGCATCAGGCCGACATCCTGATCGACCAGAGCGGCCGCGCCCTTATGCGCTCCACATTCGGCAAGAACGTGAAGCCCGGCGAGGAGGAGACATGGAAGGTGACCCGCAACGTTATCTGGGACCTCCACCGCCCCGAGAACAAGATCATGGCCGCCAATACGGAGTATATCCTCGGATTCGTGAATGTTTCGGAGCAGGCTTTCCAGAAACTCGTCTGGGCACGCACATTGCTTCCCCACTATCGCGGCAATATCCTGACAGCCGACGGCGCCGCCGACAACGGTCTCCTCTATCTCGCGCGCAACAACGGCAACTATTCCAAGCAGACCGACTGGCTGCGCGCCACGGGCCGCGGAATCGGCGTGACACGCCCCACGGACTGGGCTCAGCGTACGCTTTGGGTATATCCCGGCTTCGACAACGACCAGGAGGACTATCAGGACCTGCGCCACAACCCGAGCGTTGGCAACTGGCTCCGCATGGAGGATATGACCTACGACAACAAGAAGTCGAAATATTACGGCCAGCATCTCATGCTCTATGCCCCCGAGGATGTGGTGAGCAGCAAGGGAACCGTGATCCGCACCAAGGGTCAGCTCCTCTGCACCGACACAATCCGCAGCTGGTTCGATATCCCCTACTATAAAGTGTATATGCTCGATGCAGTGCAGGAGGCTAACCTCGGAGCCAACGACTTCCAGGGCTGCACACTCGGCGCCAACGGCAACTGCTATATCTTCCGCCTTGCAGAGACCTATCTGCTCCGCGCCGAGGCCAAGCTCTATCAGAACCGTCCGGCAGAGGCAGCCGCCGACGTGAATGAAGTGCGCCGCCGCGCCAACGCCAAGTATTTGTATTCGACCGTGAACATCGGCGACATCATGAACGAGCGCGCCCGCGAGCTCTACATGGAGGAATTCCGCAAGGCCGAACTGGGCCGCGTGTCGATGATCCTTGCCAACACCGGCATACCCGACGAGTGGGGCAATGTCTACGACAAAGACACCTGGAACAAGCAGAGCGGCACCGACCGCACGGGCGGAAGCTACTGGTATCAGCGTCTGATGCACTATTCCTTCTACAACTCTCCCGACATCCCCTTCAAATCGGGCGGTATCGAGATCATGTACAAGATGGACAAGCATAACCTCTACTGGCCTATACCTCACTTCGCCGAGACCGGCAACAGCGAGGCCAAACTCTGGCAGAACTATGGCTACGACGGCTACGACGAGGGCTGCAAGATGTGGAGCACATGGCAGGAGGCCGACGAGGCGGCACACCAGTAATCTCATATTACAAGCGATTCCCTGACGGGAAAAGCCAAGGAATCCCGTGTCTGATAAACACGGGATTTCACTAATCAAATTTTGACAACAGGAAAATATTCGCCAATTTTGCAAAGGAGACTCTGATTCGCAAGAATACGGAGTCCAAGTGCAAAAACAATAACCGAAGTTTCTTCCGAGCTGACCATGAGAATCTCCCGTAAATACATCTCCTTTACGAAAAGGGCGATGCAGTCCGCCGCCGGAGCGGCGCTCGCGGCCTTGTGGCTGCTTTGCGCCGTTCCGGCCCGCGGGCTGACTTTGAACGAACCGCAGCATCTGGGGATGGAACAGGGGCTCTCCACAACCTACGTAACGGATATCGAGCAGGACGGCAACGGTTTCATCTGGGTGTCTTCGGACAACGGGCTATACCGCTTCGACGGCTTCCGCTTCCGCCATATCGGCGGCAATGAGCTGGGGTTGCCCGGAAATGCCATCTCCACGCTATATTACGACAAGCGCAACGACAAGCTGTGGATCGGCGCCAAAAGCGGCATCTCGCGCATTGACTGCTCTTCGGGAAAGGTGGAGAAAGTGGAGCTGAAGGATAAGGCTTCCATATTCAACGTGACCGATATAAAGGAGGCTGCCGACGGGGGCATATGGATCGCCAACCATTACAACACTATCGTGCATCTCTCGCCCGACGGACGCGAGACGGTATATTCCGACAGGGAGATAAAAGGCCTTCCCGATTCATTCACCTCTATAGCCGACGACGGGAAGGGACATCTGATACTGGCGCATAATTACGGCGGGATGTCCGTGCTCGACACCGCTGCCCGCAAGGTGCGCACCTACAGCCACGACGAGGGGAATCCGAACAGTGTGCCCTTCGGCACGATACACTCCGTGAATATCGATTCTCACAAAAACGTCTGGCTCACCTCCAACCACGGGCTGACGCTTTTCATACCGGAGCGGGAGGCTTTCCATACCTTCCGCCATCTGCCCGGTAAGGAGGGATCTCTTGCCGGCGACATGATATTCACCACCGCCGAGGATTCGAAGGGGAACGTATGGGCCGGATGCGACATGGGGCGCGTCAGCGTGTTCAATCCCTCGGATCTGACGGCAGGCTCACCCGACAACCTATCGTTCTCGAATTTCAATATCGGGCCCGACGGGGGACGCGGCATATCCAACGGCAATGTGCGCTCTATAATGGAAGATTCCTTCGGCAACATGTGGATATGCAATTACGGCACGGGACTCGAATTCATAAGCCATACGAGCTCACCCTTCTCTCAGCTTCCCTATTTCAGCGCCTCGACCGAGGGGTTCGACAACCGGGTGGTATGGTCGGCCTTCACCGATTTCGACGGCACCACATTTTTAGGGGGCACCAATTCCGTGGCCATGAGTCGCGGAGGACGCATCGTGGAGGTGGCCGGAATTCCCGAGGGTCTCTCGCGCCCGTATGCGCGGGTGACGACAATAGGCCGAAGCGGTCAGGATGTACTGATCGGCCTATATGACGACGGCCTTCTGCGCCTCGACAGAGGCGCGCGGAGCTTCTATCGCGTGGATACAGGCAACCGCGACTTGGGCATAAACACGATATTCAATGACAAGGCCACCGGCATGACACTCATCGGCAGCTCTGCGGGTATTCTCGATTATAAGGAGGGGAAAGCCTCCGTGCTGAAAGGCCCGGCGCGTATCCTGAACGGCATATCGGTGACAGGACTTGCGCGCGATTCGAGAAATCGGTTGTGGGTCAGTACATTCGGCAACGGCATCTTTATTTTCGACGGCACTTTCTCCAAAGCCCTTCATATAGGTCCCCGTCAACTTAGAAGCGGTATAGTGAGGAGCCTATATCGCGATTCGAACGGATGGATATGGATTCTATGTCCGAACACGATTTATGTGGCCAAGGATATGCCGGACGGGATGAAGATTGTGAGGATGCCTTACGCTTCGTCCGACAATGCCGAGAATTTCCGGGCCGTTATAGAGGACGACAGCGGCAACGTCTGGATATCGGCCGACACGGGTCTGCGGGCGTGGTTGCGACAGAGCGGCGAGTTTAAGGATTTCTCGTCGGGCACGGCACTTCCGAATTTCAACGACCGCGCCGTTACGCGCGACAGCAGCGGGCATATAGTTTTCGGCGGGGGCTCGGGAGCCTGTGTCTTTTCGCCCGACTTCATCCGAATGGAAAGGAGGGCGGGACAGGTGCGGATCACCGGTTGCTCCGATATCGGTTCGGAGCAGAGCGAGCTGGAGGATTCCGGTCTTGGCATCCCGTGCGGGAAGCTGAACATAGGGCGGGATTCGTCGGTGAGGATAGAATTCTCAGTGGCCGATTTCGCACAGTCGTCGCTCGTTGAATATTCGGTGATGCTCGATGGCCTCGACACGGACTGGAGCCGCCCGATGCGCGACAATTATGTGGTTTACCGCAATCTTCCCCCGGGCAAATATACCTTCCGGGTGCGAGGACGCCTTCCGAACGAGGAATGGTCGGACGCGGGGATAGCCTCGATGGGCATCAATGTGGAGCCTCCGATGTGGGGAACATGGTGGGCCAAACTGCTATATGCTGTGCTGATCATCGGAGGTGGCCTCCTCTGGGTGAAATATTACAAACGGAGAGTGAACCAGCGGTCGCAGTTGGAGGTGGAGCGCAAAATGGGAATCGACCAGAATGAGCTCAACGAGGAGCGTCTGCGCTTCTATACCAACATCACTCATGAGCTCCGCACGCCGCTCACGCTCATACTCGGACCGCTCGAAGATCTCATATCCGACGGCGACACGCCGCCGCGCACCAAGGAGAAGATACGCATAATCCATGCCAGCGCGCTACGTCTGCTGAATCTTATCAACCAGATTCTGGAGTTCCGCAAGACCGAGACGCAGAACAGGCGTCTCTGCGTGAGCCGTCGCAATCTCAGCGAGCACGTCATGGAGATAGCTCTGCGCTATAAGGAGCTGAACCGCAATGGAAAGGTAAAATATATCATCGACGTGGCGAACGACGGGAAGGAGATATGGTTCGATCCCGACGTGATCTCAACCATCATGAACAATCTTCTGAGCAATGCCGTGAAGTATACTCCCGAGGGTTCCGTGAAGATTTCGATGAGTCATGAGGAGGAGGGAGACTGCCGGTATGTCTGCGTGTCGGTGGCCGATACGGGCTATGGTATCGAGCCGGAGGCACTTCCTCATATCTTCGACCGCTATTATCAGGCCAAAGGGAAACATCAGGCTTCGGGCACAGGCATAGGGCTTGCTCTTGTGAAATCGCTCACCGACCTGCATGGAGGTGTGCTCGATGTGGAGAGTTCCCCGGGCAAAGGCACGATATTCACTCTGAAACTTCTTGAAGACAACACATATCCCGATGCCCTCCACAACGATTCGAAGGAGAATCCGGCAGAAGAGGAGACGGCCGAGCCGGAACAGGATATGGCCGATACTCGCCCGACGGTGCTGATAGTGGAAGACAACGCCGACATCCGCGAATATATCCTCGGTTCGCTCGGCAAATCATTCCGTATCATAGAGGCGGAGAACGGCAAGGAGGGACTGCAGTCCGCACTCGAAAACAACCCCGACATCGTGGTCACCGACCTGATGATGCCGGTGATGGACGGCCTCGAACTTCTTTCGAAACTTAAGGGAGACATACGTACGAGCCATATACCGGTTGTGCTGCTCACGGCGCGCGATTCGATGCAGGACAAGGAGAAAGGTTATGAATACGGGGCAGATTCCTATCTGACCAAACCGTTTTCCGCAAAGCTTCTGAACAGCCGTATCAATAATCTTCTGTCGTTGCGCCGCAAGCTGGCGTCGCGATACGTGAAGGCCGCGGGGACGGCGCAGCCGTCCCCTGAATCGGCCGCCGATTCAGGAATGGGAGAGGGCGACATAAGAATAAGCCGTCTTGACCGGGAATTCCTCGACAGGTTCACGACACTGGTTATGGAGAACCTCACCAATCCCGAACTCGATATGCCATTCATGCAGGAGAACCTCAACATGAGCCATTCCACGCTTTACCGCAAGGTGAAAGGGCTGACCGGATTTTCCGGCAAAGAGTTCATCCGCAAGCTGCGGCTGCGGCATGTGGTGGAGCTTCTCACCGACGGCTATTCGGTGTCGGAGGCAGCCTATGAAAGCGGTTTCAACGACATGGGATATTTCCGGAGCTGTTTCAAGGATGAATACGGGACGTCGCCCTCCTCTTACGCGAAGAAGCTGAGACAGGGAGAGAAATAAAATATAAGTCGTATAAATCGTATAGATCGTATAAATCTTATAAATCGTATATTAAAGGATATGAATCTGAACTTAAGGAAAATGATTGTGGCCGGTGTGGCGGCAGTGGTTTCGGTGGCGGCTTTCGCGAAGCCTGCCGATGAGGCCAAGGAGGTGCGCCGCATCATCGACAAGGTAAACACCCACTGGCAGAAAACGAATTCGCCTGAGAAATGGTCGTTCTGGCATGTGGCCGCTTATCACACGGGCAACATGGAGGCCTATAAGCTAACCGGCAATCCCGATTATCTCGACTATTCGGAGAAATGGGCCGAACATAACGGCTGGCAGGGCGCCAAGGAGAAGGACCGTTCGAAATGGAAATACGGCTATGGAGAGAGCGATGACTATGTGCTCTTCGGCGACTGGCAGATATGTTTCCAGACTTATGCCGACCTATACAATATTCTTCCCGACGACCGCCGCATCAGGCGCGCCAAGGAGGTGATGGGCTATGAGATGTCGACTCCGCAGAACGATTACTGGTGGTGGGCCGACGGCCTCTACATGGTGATGCCGGTGATGACGAAGATGTATAATATCACGGGCGACAAGAAATATCTCGAAAAGCTTTATGAGTATATTCAGGTGAGCGACAGCATCATGCTTGATGAAGAGACAGGACTCTATTTCCGCGACGGCAAGTATGTCTATCCCAAGCATAAGAGCGCGAACGGCAAGAAGGATTTCTGGGCGCGCGGCGACGGCTGGGTGCTTGCCGGTCTGGCCAAGGTGCTTGCAGATCTCCCCAAGGATTATAAAAACCGCCCCTTCTTCGAGAATAAATATCGCAAGCTGGCCGATGCGGTGGTTGCATGTCAGCAGCCGGAGGGTTACTGGACGCGCTCGATGCTCGATCCGGAGCATGCGCCGGGTCCGGAGACCAGCGGGACGGCTTTCTTTACCTATGGTCTGCTCTGGGGCGTGAACAACGGCTATCTGAAAGATCCCAAATATCTTGAAGCTGCCCTCAAAGGCTGGAACTATCTGAAGAACACCGCCCTCCAGAAGGATGGCTCGGTGGGATACGTGCAGCCGATAGGAGAGAAGGCCATTCCGGGACAGGTTGTCGACAAGAAATCGACCTCCGACTTCGGCGTCGGAGCTTTCCTGCTCGCAGCCTGCGAACATGTGCGTTTCCTTGAAAAGGAACAGAACGCCGACCGCAAATACTGGACCGACCTCGCTTATAAAATCGCCTATCCGGTCTTGAGCGAGATGGCAGAGGGAAATCTTCAGAAAAACATGCTTGTGGAGGTTAGCCCCAACTGGGACGGCCGCAACAAGAAGGTGACATATATGGAGACCTTCGGCCGCCTGATGGCCGGCATCGCTCCCTGGCTTTCGCTTCCCGATGACGAAACCGCCGAGGGGAAACAGCGCAAAGAACTCCGCGAGCTCGCTCTGAAGAGCTATGCGCATGCCGTAGATCCGGAAAGCCCTGACTATCTCGGCTGGCGAGGTCACGGGCAGGCACTCGTGGACGCCGCTTACGTGGCCGAAAGCTTCATCCGCGCCTACGATGCTCTCTGGAAACCGCTCGACGAAACCACCAAGCAGAGATATATTACGGAATTCACGCAGCTTCGCCACGTCGATCCTCCTTATACCAACTGGTTGCTTTTCTCCTCCACGATTGAGAGTTTTCTTGCCAAGGTTGGCGCTCCCTACGATCAATACCGCGTGAATTCCGCCATCCGCAAAACCGAGGAATGGTATACCGGCGACGGCTGGTATGCCGACGGCCCCGATTTCGCGTTCGACTATTACAGCAGTTATGTTTTTCATCCCATGTATCTGGAGACACTCCAGAACATGAAGGATGCGGGCGCCTACACGCGTATCCATTACCGCAACTATTACGACCAGGCGCTGCGCCGCGCACAGAAATTCGCGCTTGTCTTGGAGCGTCTTATTTCGCCCGAGGGAACATTCCCGGTGTTCGGCCGCTCGATACCCTACCGCATGGCCACGATGCAGCCCCTGGCGCTTATGGCATGGTATGGCAAACTGCCCGAGGGCGTCACCCCGGGCCAGACAAGAGCCGCACTGACAGCCGTGATGCACAACATGTTCGACGGCAAGGACAATTTCAACGAGAAAGGGTATCTGACAATAGGCTTCGCCGGACGTCAGCCCAATGTGGCCGACTGGTATACCAACAACGGATCGCTCTACATGACCTCTCTGACCTTCATGCCTTTAGGTCTTCCTGCCACTCATCCCTTCTGGAGCGACGCCGCCCAGCCATGGACTTCGCAGAAAGCCTGGGGAGGAAAGCCCTTCCCCAAGGACCACCACTGGGGCGGCGACAAGAAGAAGCTACACGACCTATTCTGACGCTATAAATTCCGAATAAGGATAAGGCATAAAACGACAATCCCCCTTGGATTATACCACGGGGGATTGTTTCATTTTCAATAATCAAATCAGAAGGCGGCGATAGCCATGTCGGTGAGCCATATCCAGAGGGGGCAGAAGCCGATGAAGAGGATTACCGACAAGGTGAGGGAGGATGTGCCGGTTGCCACATAGGTGTTGTATTCATCGGCGATGATGATTCCCGAGAATGCGGGGGGCAGCGCGCAGGCTACTACAAGCATCTTGAGATTCAACGGGTCCATGTGGAAAAGGAGACCGAGCACAAGCACCACTGCGGGCATCACTATCATTTTCATGATCGATCCCAGAATTGCCTGCCAGTTGATGGAGATCTTGATAGCCGAGAGTGTGATACCGGCGGAGAAGACGGCCATCGAAGCGTTGGCTTTGGCGATAAGGTCGAATGAAGGACTCGCCCAATCGGGCCATGGAATACCGACCACTACCCATATCACCGCAAGGATCGGAGCCCAAGCCACGGGTTGCTCAAGGGCATGAAGCACAGGTTTCCATGCGCTTTGCTTCTTTGTATTGCCGGGATTCTGCTTCTCCAAAGAGGCGTTCATCAGCGACAATCCTACCGGAATGCCGATTGCGTTGACCACGATACCGACGATTGCCACCACCAGGGCCACCGAGGGGCTTATGCCGAAGATGGGCTCGAGCACGGCGAAACCGAGGAAGCCGATTGTGGGCGACCCGCTGATGAGGGCCGACACGGCGGCGTCGGCGCCCGTATTCTTCTTGAAGCAATACCTGAAGATGAAGTATACCAGCATGAAGCAGGCCATGATGCCGACGGTGGAGACTATCGTGAGCTTGAGGTCCTTGACAAGCATCTCGCGCGAAGCCTGCACGATGGATACGAACAGGGCGGCGGGAAGGGCATAAACCAGCACCACTTTATTGAACTTTTTTGCGTCCTGGCCGGTGAATGCGCCTTTTTTACCGGAAATGTAGCCGGCGAGCATCACCACGATAATCGGGACGATGGCATACAGTATTACGTGGGAGATATTCATAATGTCCTGATTTTAAAGAACAAAATCTTATACGGTATAATCAATCAGCGGCGTGGGGTTGAGATAGCCGATGTGTCCGCTCTCCTTGCCGGCATCGCCGGCAAGTTGCACGTCGATGATGGCCGGGGCTTTCGAAGCTATCGCCTCCTTGAGAGCTGCGGAGAGTTCATCGGGCGTGGTGACATAATAGTTTGCGGCGCCGAACACTTCGCCCATCTTGTCGTAGCGGGCGGCAAGGTCGAGTGTAGTGGGAGCCGGGTCGTGCTCAATGGCCGGATCGGTCGACGGGTTGACGCCGATGTTGTTGTAGATGCCGCCGTTGTTGAAGACCACGACCGTCACCGGGAGCTTGAAGCGGCAGATGGTGGCGAAGTCCATTCCGGAGAATCCGAAGGCCGAGTCGCCCTCGATGGCAACCACCGATTTGCCGGTGGCCACGGCAGCGCCGATAGCCGAGCCCATTCCCATGCCCATGATAGCCCATGTGGCGCAGTCCACGCGGTGGCGCGGCAACGACATGTCGATGGAGTCGCGGGTGTCGTCGAGTGTGTTGGCCCCTTCGTTGATAAGGATTATGTCGGGGTTGGCCTCTAAAATGGGTTTGACGGCCGAGAGGGCGCTCCAATGGTTCATCGGGCTGGCAGAGGCGGCAGTTGCGAGACGTTCGGCGAATTTGGCGTTCTTCACCTTAGTTTCGGCCTGAAGCGAGGCGAGCCAAGCCGGCTCGGCCTGCATCTTCTTTCCCTCCATGCCTGCAAGTATGGCATCGAGCGAGAGGCAGAGGTCGCCGACTACCGGGGCAGCCACCGGCACGTTGACATCTATCTCCTGCGGCTCGACATCGAGCTGTATGAATTTGATTCCGGGGTTCCATTTCCCTTTGCCGAACGATAGCATCCAGTTGAGACGTGCTCCCACAATGAGCACCACATCGGCTTTCTCCATGATTTCCGAGCGGCATGCGAGGGCGCTCATAGGACCGTTGTCGGGCATAATGCCCTTGGCCATCGACATGGGGAGATAGGGGATGCCGTAGGTTTCGACAAGGCGTTTGATCTTCTCTTCGGCGCGGGCGTATGCCGCGCCTTTGCCGAGCAGGATTGCGGGACGCTTTGCGTTGAGAAGAAGGGAGACGGCACGTGACACGGCGTCGCTGTTGGGCGCAACGGGGGTGTAGACATCCACGGGTTCATAATATAGTTTCTCGGCTTCGTCGGCATCCATCACTTCGGCGAGTGCCGGGGTTGTCATGTCGATGTATACGCCGCCGGGGCGACCGGAGACAGCCGCACGGTATGCGCGGGCCACGGCCGAGGGTATGTCGCGCGCATGGCTGCAGCGGAAAGCCGCTTTCACCAGCGGGCGCGCCGTGTTGAGCTGGTCGAGCTGTTCGTAGGTTCCCATGTTCATGTCGACCATCGTCGGGTCGGAGGCTCCGGAGATCTGAATCATCGGATAGCAGTTGACCGTGGCATTGGCCGTGGCTGTCAGACCGTTGAGGAAACCGAGTGAAGAGACGGTGAGGAGGACGCCGGGCTTTTTGGTGAGATAGCCGTGGGTTGCGGCTGCCATGCCTGCCTGCTGCTCGAAGCGGAATCCGACGAATTTCACGCCGACTTTCTGCATGGCGTAGGCCGCTTCCGTAACAGGGATGCCCACGAGCCCGTAGACCGTGTCGAGGCCGACACGGTGAAGGGCCTGAGCCAGTATATACATGCCCGTTACCTGTTGGGGAAATTCAGGCTTCTTATCTGGGGTATTCATAATTGGCAGAATTATAGTTTATTTGGAAGCTGCGGTCTTGGGCATCGGAGCCGTTGTACCGTTGGCCTTGAAGCGGGCGATGTCGTCGGCGGAATAGCCGAGGCCGGAAAGAACCTCGTCGGTGTTGCCGCCCAAAGTAGGACATGGACCGTAGGTAGGCTGATAATTCGACAATGTGAAGGGGCATCCGACAGTGACGAATTCACCTATTTCTCCGCCTTGGTCGATGCGGACGAGGGTGTTGCCGTCGTAGAGGCTTTCATCCTCCATGGTCTCGCGTGTAGAGAGCACCGGAGCGCACGGCACGCCGTAGGGAGCAAGGAGTTTCACGATCTCGAATTTATCTTTGTCGATGGCCCATTCCTGCACGCGTTTGATGAGCGCGGCTTTATGGCGGTCGCGGGCGTCGGCGGTGTTGAAGTCGTCGTCCATGACGGCGTCGAACTTCTCGCGGTGTTGAAGTCGGGGTTCGTGAGCCAGTCTTCGAAGCCGAACGCCTTGCAGGCGAGTTCGAAGTCCTTGGCGCCACGCTGGAAGATTATATATGCATAGGCGTTGTCGTCGGTTTCCCAGCCTTTGCATTTATAGGTCCATCCGAGCACGCCGTAACCCTCCGTATTGCCTGAACGCGGCACGTAGTCGGGGAATTTCTGATCGGGATATTGCGGATATTGCGTGAGATAGCCGATCTTGTTAAGGGTCAGCTGGTCGCGGGTCTTTATGCGGCAGAGGTTCAGGCAGGCGTTGTGCATCGACTGATAGACGAAGCAACCCTCGCCGGTGCGCTCGCGTTGCTGAAGGGCAGCCAGCAGACCGATGAGCAGGTGCATTCCCGTGTTGGAATCGCCGAGAGCGGCTCCCGATTGCGTCGGAATGTTGTATTCCCCTTCGTACCATCCGGTAGTTGTGGCTGCGCAGGCCGTAACCTGAGCGATAGGCTCATAGGCTTTCAGATCCTTGAAGCGGGATGAGAGAGGGAAGCCTTTGATAGTGCCGTAGATACACCTCGGGTTGAGTTTATGGACCACTTCCCAGCTGAAGCCGAGTTTATCCATAGCTCCGGGGTGAAGGTTTTCTACAAATATGTCGGCTCCCTGAATAAGTTTTGTTAGTATCTCCTTGCCGTCGGGTGTGGCGGCGTCGAGAGCGAGCGATTTCTTGTCGGAATTGAGTTGCAGAAAGTAGTAGCTCGGGCAGTCAGGGCTGAACTGCAATTCCTTACGGGTGGCGTCGCCCACGCCGGGACGTTCGATTTTCACAACATCGGCTCCGAGCCAAGCCAGCATCTGAGTACACGACGGACCGGACTGCACGCTTGTGAAGTCCACAACTTTAATTCCTTGAAGGGGTGCGTTATTCATAATTTCTGTTTTTTATGGTTTTCTTTAATGGGATAATTAAGGGCAATCGAAACTGCATTCAAATAATTAACACTTCCTTTGCCGCAGAGTTCAACTGCTAAAGCGAGGGAGGCATAGTCACGGAGTCTCGCACCGGATTGGCATCATTTTTGTTAGATTATCAGATCAAATATATCAAAGTCTGAATCAAATATATCAAAGTCTGATATGAAACGATTGCCATTATATATTTTCGGGCTGCTGGCGATAAGCTCATGCAGCAAACCCGACAATGCCAATATCCGCACCGAGCTATTTCAGGAAATCAAGTCGGTCGACAAGATGGTGTTCGCCTCGATGGCGATAACCAAGACCGCGAAAATGGAGAGCTCGGAGTGGTATACCGTCGGCAAACGGATTGCCGTCTATTCCTACGATTCCTATATACGGGCTTATATAGATCTCTCGGCATTGCAGATGGATGACCTCAAGTTCGACGAGAGCGCCAAAACCGTGAAGGTCACGCTTCCGCCTGTGGTGACGGAAATCACGGGGCGCGATATGGAGATGCGCAAGGAGTATGAGAACATCGGCATTCTGAGGTCGGATCTCGATTCCAAGGAGCGCGCCGAAATCAAGGAGAAGGCAAACGCTTCGTTCAAAAAGGAAGTGGTGAACAATCCGATGTTCAGGAGGCAATTGACAGAGGAGGCGAAGCGGAAGGCCCGCAAATATTTCGAGACCCTTTTCGAAGCCAACGGTTACACCGCAATAATTGATTTCAAATAAAACCGGCAACAATGTTAATGTTAAAGACTAAGAAACTCTTCATGATAGCTGTTGCGGCAATAGTCGTGGCGGCACTGGCAATCGCTCTTTATTTCTCTTTCTTCTCGCCAAAGAAAACAATAGAGGTGGATAAGGGGCGCATAAGCAATATAGAGACCATGGCACAATTGTGCGCCATCGATATTTATAGCGAGGTCCCCGTGCTCGACACCATCAACAACAAGGTGATGTTTGCCATCCAGAAGCAGAAGGGGAGCGTCTCTTTCGATCTTGAAAAGATGAAAGTGGATGCCGACGGCGACACCGTGAAAATCACTCTTCCGCCTGAAATTGTGGAACTCTATGAATCGACCGATGATAATTCATGGGAAGTGATCGATACAAAGGCGATCGGACCTCTGGCCATATTCCGCAGCGACAAGTTTACAGCGGAAGAGGAGAATGCGCTGAAGTCGCACATAAAGGAGAATTCCAAGCGACTGCTATACGAAAACGGCACGATAAAGCGAGCCCGCGCGGAGGGGGCGAGAAATCTCCGGATTCTCATGGAAAAGGTATATGACAAGCCCGTGAAGGTGATCGACCCCACGCCTCAGGGAGCGCTGAAGGTAAATCTTTGATTCTGACGCTCGAAATCCGTAGACTACCGGTTGCCCTGATCCTGATGATGGCGGCGGAAATGATCGCGGTGCACGCGATATACCAGTACAGCGACCATAATCACGAATGTGATAGCGCATAATCCTACGCACCCTCTCAGGAACAGGGTCAATCCCACAGATATATAATTCATCGAGAATAGAAGAACCATCAGGATGATAATTCCCACGCCGATTATTCCCAATGCAGCGTATTTTAATCTCAGGTTGGCATTGGTTTTATATAATTTCTCGATTTCATTATTCCTCCGCTCCTTATACTTTTCAAGATTCTTTTGCATAATATGGCGGTATTTGTCAATATTTTAACACTTACATCGCCGTTATTGTTCCAAGGGCAATGCCCGGGGCATGGATTCGGCATCGGTACAGGCACTTTGGCTGAAGCCCGGGTCAAGGATGTGATCAATTTCCGGAAGCGCAACATGAAAGAGAACTCAAGTTCGGGCATTACGCCGGTGTATGCCGATTGAAAATCCGTGATACCTAATGGCTGTTCTTCCTAATCTGCTCTTTCCTGAATTTGGCCCAGTTGTTATTGAAATTTTTATGTGATTTAAAAAATGTGATTCCGGTTGCCTGTTTCAGCAGGAGAAGGGCACGGCGCCCGATTCTGAGATTCCGGCGTCCGGAGTTGCTTCCCATCAATCTGTGGTCGGGTATGAAATCTAATCTTATTTTGTGTTTATCAAGAAGATCCACACGTTCAACAAGGTCAAGAATGGCGGGTGACAGTTGAGGTGCTTCCATAGGCTCGTATATTCCGATTTCATCAACATCAAAGTCTCTTTTCTCCCATTTCTTCGCTTCCTTGACGGTAATGTGTTCCTTATCCAAAATGTAAACTTCAGCATTTGTGCTTACGAAGAAGGGTTCGTTAATCTTATTGAACCGGAACATTTCTCGCCCTCTACCTTTTGATTCAATAGAAAACGAATATCCATCCAGGTCGAATCCGGATAATGAGTTTCCCTCGATATTATCGTAGTTGAATGATACTTTAAACGTATTGTAATCAAGACCTCTTCTAAAAAAGTATGCAAGTTTCGGAACCCATTTACGGCTTATTGTATCTGCCAAAACATCAATATCGATCCGAATACGGTCATTGTTCCTGCGCCATATTTCAGTCGGGTTGTATTTGCCGAACAATGTATCTGCGGAGATCCGGGAGTTTTTAATTCGCATCGGCATTGATACTTCCGGAGGTATGGCAATCCAGTCGGACCAGGTGAAATGATGTTGGCTTGTGTCGCTGACACTGTCAAGGCCATTATTGTTTGTGAATCTGTAATAAGATTTGCATGTCAATACTCTGGGAGAAGACCATCCGTCGAATTTTACTTTGTTGTCGGAAGGCAGCATATAATCCACCATTTTTTCTCTAAAGAGAAAAATCGTATCGGTATATGTGGAAAGAGTAGAATATTCTCTGACGTAAGCTAATATATGAAGCACGCGATGCCTGCTTGATTCAACAACCATTTCCGGCAGTTCAGACACACTCTCAGAAAGAAAAACGGTATCGTTACAGCCATACATAACAGACTTGTCGTTAAAGCCCAGATAACGGACCGTGATTGGATAATGGCTACGTGCTATCTTAGGTATTACTCCTTTGCTGTTGCTCAGGCCAACCGGAGTGCCATCCTTGTCATATATGGACGCATTTGGCAGAGCGACATTGGTGGCGGAATCCACAACAATTACTTCAGAGGCCCATAACTCCATTGAAATGATGGAGAATAGGAGCGATAATGCTGTCGTAAAATATCGTATCGCCATTTACTGTAATATTTTTCATCAAAAATAGTATAATTTGAGAAAAATACCGGATTTCCGACATCAGTTTCTTCTATATTTTGACATTTCCGGTAATTTTTGCGTAAATTCGCGTATAAAGAATATGTTTGAGTCTAAAGAAAAGGGCAATGAGTTGGTACATTTGGATGCCGATAGTGGCAGGGATAGTCGGAGGCTTAGTAGGCGGTCGCTATTATAATCGCTATTATAATAAGAAGAATCAAAAGAATAATAAAACTTCAAAATAGTCCGTCATGGGATAAGGAACGATGCCTTAATCTCCCGAATTATTCATAATACGCAAATAATCGATGCCTATTCGCTGATTTCAGATTTAATCAGGAAGTCAACCTTCCCCAGAATCTTCTCGGCAAGTAGGACAGCGGCGCGATGACACTTGATGAACTGGTCAACGAACTGTTTGAGCCTTGGAAACAGGTGGCTGAATCCCAATACAGCCTCCTCGCTGTCGCACTCCAAACAGTCGCCGGAGGAATCTCCTCTCTGACGATGCCCCACGGAACAAATGAGAGTGTACTATTGATGGTAAACTCCTGTAATGTCTTCACGGAAGACGGTAACCGAGTTAACGTTGAGCGCGGCGCAGGCTTCGAAGCCCTGAAGCGTCTCGACAGATTATAATTGAGATTGAAAAAAGAAAAACCATAACTCGCTGATATTTTCAGCAAAGTTATGGGTCGTATGAGATAGCGATTGAAGCCTTCCGGTGTGAACGTATGCACTGAGCGGGTTGTGGCTTATCGCGAGATGGGCTGTTATGGGTGCCGGCATAGTTTTGGAGATACAGGCTTAGCCGTTACTACAGCCGGTTGAAACATGGGTAAACAGATAGAGCGAACTCCAAAGATTATTGAAGAGCGCCAGTTCAACTGTTTTTTGAGTGGATTCTTTTTCGGTAATCTGAGGGACTAAGTTCTGTCAGACGCTTGAACAATCGGGAGAAATGCTGGGGATATTGAAAACCAAGGTCGTATGCAATAATGCTGACATCATCATCCGTGAATGCAAGCCGTTGTTTTGCAAGGCTTACAATGTATCGCGAGATTAGTTCCTGCGGGGAATTGCCGGTTTCTTTCTTGATTAGATCACCGAAATATCCCGGCGTGAGGTTTGCGTTGGCGGCAAAATAAGTAACAGTCGGCACCCCTTCCTTGCCACTTCCATGAACGTAATATTCTTTGAGTTCCTTTTCGAATGAAGCCAATATACTTTTGTTGACCTTCTTGCGGGTAATGAACTGGCGAGAATAGAATCGGTTAAGATAATCAAGAAGGGTCTGGATATGGCTCGAAATAATGTCGGCGGAATATAGGTCTACAGGGTATTCCACCTCTTGCCTTATTCGTCCGAGACATTCCAGAAATATCTTTCGTTCATGCTCGGAGTGGAAAAGTCGGTTCAGATTGACCCTTGTCGGCGGAAAAATGTGACCCTTTTCGTCGAAATAAGATTGACCCTTGGCGACGAAATAAAAATGACCCCTGTCGGAATACTCCGCAGGGGATTTTTTTGTAGTTTTAGAAACCCAAGTCCTGGCACGGCGGGGGTAAATCTAAAATTACAAATTTATGGTTACAAAATTAAAAAATATCCTCCGATGTTACCAGTCGGGGATGGGATTAAAGGAAATGGCCGCGGTTTTCCATATATCCCGCAACAGCACGCGCAAATATGTGCGTCTGTTTCAGTCGAGCGGCAAGTCCATGGAAGAGCTTCTTGCAATGACGGAAGAACAACTCCGGCAGGAACTTGGGCAGGAGAAGGTGCGACACAGCAAACCTTCAGAGCGTGAGACGGAGCTTGAAGCACTTCTTCCTGAGTATGCAAAACAGCTGACACGCAAGGGTATGTCCAAGGCACGGCTGTACGAGCGGTATCATGCTGCTTATCCTGACGGCTATGGGCTGACGATGTTCAAACAGGCTCTCCGTCAGTACCTGCATCAGAGTAAGGTGGTCGGACATGTGGAGCATTATGCCGGAGACCAGATGTACATCGACTTTGCTGGAGACCGCCTTGAGGTGGTCGACTGCATGACGAGCGAGACTAAAAAAGCAGAGGTGTTCGTCGCGATACTGCCTTTCAGTCATTACACTTACTGTGAGGCCGTATGGTCCCAGCGCAAGGAAGACCTCATCAAAGGATGTGAGGGCGCCATGCAATACTTCGGCGGCGTTCCTGCCGCGATAGTGCCGGACAATCTCAAGGCGGCCGTAAGCAGAAGCGACCGCAACGAGCCGGTGATCAATGAAGTGTTCGCCGCATTTGCCGAACATTACGGATGTGCGGTATATCCGGCACGTGTCCGGCACCCCAAGGACAAAGCCCTGGTGGAGAATGCCGTGAAACTGCTTTACAAATCCGTCTATGCCGATATCGAAGGAATGACGTTCGGCAGCCTTGACGAGCTTAACACCGCCATCCATATCTCGTTGCTCGATTTCAACGAAAAGACAATGGCCGGGCGGAACGTCTCACGGGTGCAGATGTTCAACAGTATGGAGAAAGACCTGCTGCGTCCGCTGCCCGAGCGGAGCTTCACTGTTAAGGAACGCAAGCTGATGACTGTCGGAAAGAACTGCTATGTGTCGCTTTTCAAACATCACTACAGCGTACCCAGAGAACATGTCGGCAAACGTGTGGTCATTCTCTATGACGCCGACACCGTGGAGATATACTGCGGACTGAATCTTGTGGCGGTTCACGACCGCTGCGACATCCCCTATGCCTACTCATGGAAACGGGAGCACAACCTGCCGGGCCATTACGGGTCTTACGACAAGGACCTTGAGGAACTGTTCGTACGCGCCGGACAGATCGACAACATCGTGCTCGACTATCTCCGGGAAGTGGACAGACACATACAGTATCCGCCTAAGTCCTTCAGCTCATGCCGTGGAATAATCGCCCTTGAAAAGAAGTATGGCGCCGACCGTCTCATCGCGGCCTGCGCCTGTGCCGGAATGAAGGCGGAATACGGTTATCAGGCATTGCGCCGGGTGCTCGAACTGGGTGAGGACGCAGACTTTCTTCCAGATGAAAACGGCAACATCTCCCGGCCGCAGGACCCCGCTCCTTCTCTGATACACAAAAATATACGTGGCCGTGAATACTTCTTGGCCCAGAACTCAAACAACAATAAAAAAGACAACAATGGAAACAGACAATAAAACCGCCCCTGTATCCGCAGTACAGGATCAGAACCAGATCTCGCTCGATCTGATGAACCGAATGAAAATGCACGGCATGGCCGAAGCCTTCCGCGAAAGCCTCGCCGGTACCACAGCACAGTCGATGACTCCGGACTCCTTCCTCTCGATGCTGCTCGCACGAGAATGGGACTGGCGCGCTCAGGCCGCCATTGCCCGTCTGACCCGAAATGCGTCATTCCGCTACAAAGCCTATATGGAAGAAATCGACTACACCGTCAGCCGGGGCCTCGACCGTAACCAGATGGAACGGCTCGCCACTCTCGACTTCGTGCGACAGGGTACTAATCTCTTCATCACAGGTTCGGCAGGAACCGGCAAAAGCTTCCTGGCATGCGCTCTGGGACATGAGGCCTGCAAGCGCGGCATACGCACCCTGTACGGCAATGCCGCAAAACTTCTCGGCGCACTGAAGGTGGCAAAAGTCAGAAACTGCCTTGAAGCCGAACTCAAGAAAATCGAACGCTGTCAGCTTCTGATTCTTGACGACCTGTTCCTTGTCCCTCTTGACGCAAAGGAACGTCCCATACTGCTGGACATAATCGAAGACCGGCACGAGCGCAAATCAATAATCATCACATCCCAGTATCCGCCCTCGGCATGGTACGACATGGTGGGGGATCCGACTGTGGCCGACGCTATCCTTGACCGCATAGTCCACTCCGCCCATACAATCGAACTCTCCGGAGAAAGCATGCGAAAACTCAAGGCTAAAAAGTGAGCCGGATATAAAATCGACAAAATTAAATTGACCCCCGCCGCCAGGACTTTTTAGGGGTCAATCTTATTTTGACGAGGGGGTCAATTTTTTTCCGCCGACAGGGGTCAATCTGCATCGACTTTTCCACCCTGAACGCCGCCGACAAAGGCAACCGAGTACAGAAGGACATCGCCAACGACAAGATGGAAGACGGCGCGTTTTTGGACTTCCTAACGGCGGCTTTTGAGAACGCCAACCGCTACCTCAAGAAGGGCGGCGCGTTCTACATTTGGCACGCCGGAACGGAAGGGCTTAACTTCAAATTGGCGGTAAAGTCCGTCGGTTGGGAGTTGAAGCAGATACTTATATGGGTCAAGAACAACATGGTATTAGGGCGACAGGACTACCAATGGAAGCACGAACCCTGCTTATACGGTTGGAAGCCCGGCGCGTCGCACTTCTTCGTAAACCGCCGCGACCTTCTTACGGTAACGGAAGACCCAGGCCCGGACATAGACGCGATGACGAAGGACGAACTAAAAGCCCTTCTTCGTTCGCTGTTGGGCGAAGCGACACCTACGACCGTCATACACGAAGACAAGCCGCTACGTTCCGCCGACCACCCGACGATGAAGCCTATAAAACTTATGGGCCGGGCCATAAAGAACAGCACCCGCCCCGGCGAAGTCGTCTTAGACCTATTCGGCGGAAGTGGCAGCACCTTAATGGCGGCCGAGCAGTTGGCGCGTTCGTGCTATACCGTGGAATTAGACCCCGCCTACATAGACGTGATTATAAAGCGTTGGGAAGAATACACGGGCGACAAAGCCGAACTATTAGGCAACTTCGCCCCGGACGAGGACGCCCCGGAACGCGAATAAGGGAACAGAGAGGAAAGCAACCAATATCAGAGAGAAACGATGGCAAACGAACAAAACCTTATACCCTTCAAGCCGGGGCAAAGCGGGAACCCGAAAGGGCGACCGAAAAGCCGCGTTCCCGAACAGCTCGTAAAGATATTCGGGAGCAAGGCCCGCGCCAAGAAGTTTTATAGCCTTTCCGCCGTGGAGATAGACGAATGGGAAGCCGCTATACTTACCTTCAACGCCAACGACTTGAAACTATTGGCGAAGTGGGAAGACGCGCCCGCTTACCCCAAAGGGCTGGCTATTGCCGTCCTTTCCGACATGAAGGCGGGCAAGACCACGACCTTAGACAAGTTGCGCGAACGTCAGTACGGAAAGCCCACACAGCGAATGGAAGTAACCGGGAAGGACGGGGGCGACTTGATACCGGCCCGGACGCTCACGAAGGAAGAAGCCGCCGACCTTCTTAAAAGCCTTAACGAGAAGTATTAAATGGGGTTTTGCCGCGACATAGATATAATTAAAACGTGGGTTCTACAAGGAACCCTCAATTTTACGCGCTTCTTTTTCAAGGAAAAGTATAAGCGTAAATTTGTCGTAGGCAAGCACCACGAAAAAATAGCCGAAGTCTTAGACAAGGTTCTCAAGGGCGAAATAACCCGGCTTATAATAAACATCGCCCCGCGCTACGGTAAGACGGAGTTAGCCGTTAAGTCCTTCATCGCGGAAGGCTTCGCCATAAACCCGAAGGCGAAGTTTATACACCTCAGTTATTCGGACGACTTAGCCCGCGACAATTCGCGGGGAGTACAGGAAATTCTGCGTGAACCGTCGTATAGGCGTCTATTCCCGGACACGATGCCGACGAGCGTAAACACCCGTAAATGGTTCACGAAGGCGGGCGGCGGACTTTACGCTGTTTCGTCGGCGGGCCAGGTAACAGGCTTCGGCGCGGGTTTGGTGGATAAGGACGAGGAAGAAGAATTAGGCGAAGAAGTAGCCGCCATTACTTCCGAGGCCGGAGAGTTCGGCGGCGCGATAGTCATCGACGACCCGATAAAGCCGGACGACGCCCGAAGCGAGTTAGTCCGCGAGAAGGTAAACCAAAAGTTTGAAACCACTATCCGAAACCGCGTTAACAGCCGAAAAACGCCGATAATTATAATTATGCAGCGTTTGGACGAAGACGACCTTTGCGGCTACCTTCAAAAGTTGGAGCCGGACGAATGGACGGTTTTAAGCCTTCCCGTTATTGAGGTGGACGAAAAAGGCGACGAACACCCGTTATGGCCCTTCAAACATACGCTAACCGAACTTCACGAATTAGAGGACAAAGCCCCGTGGGTTTTTGAAACCCAGTATATGCAGAACCCGCGCCCGCTTACCGGGTTGATGTATGAACGGGAGTTTAAGACCTACGAAGTATTGCCTATTACCAAGCAGCACAAAGTTAAAGCCTACGTTGATACCGCCGACACGGGTAAAGACTACCTTTGCTGTATTGTCTACGTCGAAACGGAAATAGGCAACTTCATTTTAGACGTCTACTACACCCAGGCCGCAATGGAAACGACCGAGCCGGAAACGGCGCGGATCCTTACCAAGTGGGAAGTTGAGGAAGCAATAATAGAGAGCAACAACGGCGGCCGTGGCTTCGCCCGTAACGTGGAAACGAACCTACGCCTTATGGGTAACAAGAAAACCGTAATACGCTGGTTCCACCAAAGCGAAAACAAGGATATACGAATATTCAACCATTCTAACGAGGTGCAGAACCTTACGCACTTCCCGAAGGATTGGGCGCACCTGTTCCCGAAGTTCCACCAAGCAATTACCAAGTATAAGAAGCAGGGAACTAACACCCACGACGACGCGCCGGACGCACTTACGGGAACGGTGGAGAAACGCCCCGACGGGAAGGCGGATATTCGGAGATTGAAACGAATTTTTAAGTAACCATAAACCCCAATAGATTATGCCACCTATTGACGAATTGCTAAGAACGGGCGACTATTCAGCCGCCATCAGCGAACTGAGGAACGGGCGACTTACCCCGCTTCCCAATTCCGAGCAGTACGCCGCGCAGTACGACCCGAAACTGCACGACATTAACGACCCCCGTAAACGCCCGGACAAACTCGTAGTCATTGACAAAGATAGCGAGGAATACGGGGAAGTAAAGAACATCAACGTAAACGCCGAGCTTACCACGGAACAGGGGTTTAGGATTGAACCCGTAGCCCGTATAGCGTTGGCCCTTCAAAAGTTGATAGTAAAACGCGCCGTCGCCTTCACGTTCGGCAACCCGGTAGCCTACGATGCCGACCCGCATAACGACGAAGAAAAGGCGGTATTGGCCGCGTTAAAGCGCGTCCTTCACGATGTCAAGGAAAAGACGCTAAACCGCCGCGTAGCCCGAAGCCTATACAGCACTACCGAAGTAGCCGAATATTGGTACCCCGTGGAAGGCAACGAGGAACACGACCTTTATGGCTTCACGACAAAGATGAAGTTCCGCGTAGCCCTGTTTAGCCCGGCGTTCGGCGACAGGCTTTACCCGTACTTCGACGATGCCCGCGACCTTATAGCCTTCTCCCGTGAGTTCACGAAGAAGACCGACGACATGACTACGCGCACATTCTTTGAAACCTACACGAAGGACGCGCACTACCTATGGGCAGCGGAAGGCACGACCGTAGGCGCGGCAAAGAATTGGGAGTTAGTCGAAGGCTACCCCAAGAAGTTGACGTTAGGCAAAATTCCCATTGTCTACGGAAGCCGTGGAGAGCCTTATCGACCGTTTGGAAAAATTACTTTCCAACTTTGCCGATACGAACGACTACCACGCAAGCCCGAAAATCTTTGTAGAAGGCAAAATATTGGGCTTCGCAAGGAAGGGAGAAGCCGGAGCCATTATAGAAGGCGAGGAAGGCGCGAAAGCAACCTACCTATCATGGGCGCAAGCCCCGGAAAGCGTGAAGTTAGAGATAGAAACGCTCCTACGCCTAATATACGCCATTACCCAAACGCCCGACATTTCCTTTGAGAGCGTGAAGGGAATAGGCGCGGTAAGCGGCATCGCCCTGCAGCTTCTATTTATGGACGCACATTTGAAGGTGCAGGACAAAATGGAAGTATTCGACGACTACCTGACCCGCCGCGCTAACATATTGTTAGCATACCTCGGCGCGGCTAACGTGAAGTCTAAGGCGGCCGCCCGTCGGCTTATCGTTACGCCCCGGATAACACCCTACATCATTGAGGACGAACAGGCGAAAATAAATACGCTTCAAACAGCCAACGGCGGCAAGCCCGTAGCAAGTCAGAAAGCCACCGTTCGCCGTTTGGGTTGGGCGGAAGACCCGGACGCAGAACTGACAGAAATACACGCCGACGAAGACCGGGAAAACGCCCATTACGAAGGCGAACCGACCTTTTAACCCCCCTTTTGCCTGCTAACGTATCAAAGTAATACATTTTGGGCGCGTCTAAGCGCGATAAAACGCTCCGGCTAAGGTAGCTATAACCTAACGCGCTTATCGTGCTTAGACGCGAAATTTAACAAAAAATAACTTTATGCCCGATTATACCGAAAACCGCCTTATAGTCCGACTTCGTGGCTTCGACGCACAGCACTACGCCCGGACTACGCGCTACGCCCGTCAAGTGGAACGGCTGTATAACACAGCTTGCAGCGAGATAGCCGCAGCCGCCGGACGTATAACCATACCCGAAGACGGCGTTTTTAGCTTCGACGACTTCCCGGCGACACGAAGACAGGCGCAGGGGATATTAAACCGTTTGGCTAAAAGAGTGGAAGCCGTGATAGAAACAGGAACGCGGACGGAGTGGCAAGCGGCCTGCGACAAAAGCGACACGTTCCTAAGTTCCATTCTTCGCACTTCACGCCTAAGCCCGGAAGAAGCCGCCCAATACCAGGCCCGGAACTTAGAAGCCTTACAAGCCTTCCAACAGCGCAAGGCCGGCGGATTGGGGCTTAGTCAGCGCGTATGGAAATACACGGAAGAATTTAAGACGGCGTTAGAATTGGGTATAGACGTCGCTGTAGGAGAAGGACGCAGCGCGGGGCAGCTATCCCGCGACCTTCGCCAATACTTGCAGAACCCGGACAAACTATTTAGGCGCGTCCGCGACAAGGGCGGCAACCTTCGGCTAAGTAAGGCGGCGTCGATGTACCACCCCGGACAAGGCGTTTACAGGAGTTCCGCCAAGAACGCCGAGCGTTTGGCACGAACCGAGGTAAATATGGCATACCGCGAAGCCGAATACCTACGATGGCAACAACTTGATTTTGTCGTAGGCTTCCGCGTGATGTTGAGTAACAACCACACGACGACCGACAGCAAGGGGAAGAAAGTACCGCTTACCGACATTTGCGACGAGTTGGCGGGCGACTACCCTAAGACCTTCAAATTTTTGGGCTGGCACCCACAATGCCGCTGCGTCGTCGTGCCTATTATGTCCGATTACGACGAATACAACGACGACCGCGCCAACCGATTGAAGGCGATAGTTCGCGGGAAGACCTATAAAAGCCTTCCTTCCCGGCGCACCGTCCGCGACGTACCCGCCGCATTCCGTTCCCATATTGACGCGATAGCGGAACGCGCTAAGGGTTGGAAGTCGATGCCGTACTACATACGCGACAACTTCAAGAAGGGCGTTATTTCCGGCGGGCTTCTTCCGACCATTCCGCAGAAGGCACAAATGCCAGGCACCACGGCGAAGCCGCCCGAACCCTGTACCGAGTTCGACAGCGAGATAGCCAATTTTAAGAAGTGGGCCTATTCGTTCGGGTTGGACGTTTCGCGGTTGGATCCATTGAGGACAGCGGGCGACCGCGCCGGACTAAACGCCGAAGTAAAACGGCTTCAAGAGGAACGACTAAACAGGATGTCGGAATGGTTAGCCGCCCGTAGCGAAGTGGACGACTTCGCCGACAAAGCCGTAGGGTTCCCGGACATAGTGAAGGAAATTAAAGACGCCCTTACCGCCAACGAGATAAGGACGACCAACTATTACGGCGACTGCATTAGCCGCCTAAAAGCCTTCTTTGCATCGCTTCCGGGCAAGTTGTCAGCCGCAAAAGCGAAGAAGGGCAGCTATTCCGCGAATATGCCTACTGAGTTGCAGAAGGGCGGCAAGTGGCTTCGTGGCGACGACTACGAATATAGCCGGGAGTTCTTCGACTTGATAGACCCGAAGAAGCCGATACCGCTAACCATACACAAGAAAAACGGAAACGATAGTTACCACAGCGCGTTAAAAGGCGTGGTATTGGATATGGGCGGAACGCGCAGCTCGCAAAGTCCATATTACCGACGCGCCCTTATTTACCATGAGTTCGGCCACGGCATAGACTACCAACGAGGATTAAGGCACAGCAAGGAAGTAAAAGACCTCCGCGACAAACAAATAGCCCGGCTTCGTGAAAATGTGGAAACGACGGTAACTAAACGTAAATGGGACCCGGATAAAAAGGAGTTCGTAACGGAAACGAAAAAGACCAAGTTAATGAAGGCTAAGGTACTTTCCGAACGATTAGACCGACTTTATAGGAAAATATACAGCATGGATGACGCTACGTTTACGAAACGGGGTATAACGAAGCACGACGTTATAGAACAAATAGCCGCCGTTCAAGACACGCTAAAAAGCCTTATTATTTCCGTGGGTTGGGGCCATTCTACCTCATACTTCAAGGGAGCCGGAAAAAGCGAAGCGGAATACCTCGCCCATTGCTTTGAAAACGCATTTATAGGAAACCGCGTATTCCAAAAGTATTTACCTACGGAATACGCGGAAATGATAGCGTTTATTAGAAGTCTTAAATAGTAGGAACGAGGTATAAGCCGCCGTCCATAATAGAACCTACGAGCTTCGCGCCCGTGGGTTCTTTTTCTCCTATGCCGGGATAGACAGGAAGAAGCCGGGCTTTTCCTTCCAAGCATTGCCGGAGAATAGCCCCGTTCTTTTCGGCGTCCGGTTCGGCATATTCAAGAAGCCGCACGACGTCTATATCTTCCGCCGGGGCGTCGGAATTAAGGAAGCCTTCGACAAGGACGTTATCGGGAACGACGGTAACAGGCTGTTTGCCCTTCGTGGTATTGATACGCGGTATTTTCATAGCCTTTGTTATTTGGAGTTAAACGGAGCATAGCCCGAAGGAATAAAACCTATTCCGAAGGTATTGCTTTCGGGGTGGAAGTCGTAGCCGATACAGGCGCCCCCGGCTAAAACGTCCGGCTTCCCGTTCAGTTCCTCGGAAGGAAGCGGCGCACCTTCGACGGGTGGGAATAGTTCAGTAACAACCCGGTCAAGTCTACGTAGTGCATCACGCCGGGCGCGTCCGTGGGAGTTCTTAACGTCGCACAGGGCAATAGTAACGCGCCCTTCATTGGTGGGAGCGTAGCGCGCTACCAAGTCGTCAAGCATAGGCTCGACGGAACGGGAAACTTCCGCCATTGCGTCCCGGAGTACCGGGGAATACGGGAACGGTAGCGGTTGGAAGGCGGGGGCTAAGGGCTTAGGCATTTTGTTTATATTTGGCTTCAATTTCAACTCCTTTAATACGACAGTCCACGACGTCGCCGGATGTAGCAAGGGCGGGCTGGACTTCAACGGCGACCGCTATTTTTACGTCCGTGGCATACGACCCGGCGAAGTTCTTAACGGCTTCCGTTATGTTGTGTTCAAATTCCGCCTTCTTCATAAAGAACGCTTCGGCGGGGGTTAATTGTTTTTCTTCCATTGTGGCAAAGTGTTATTTATTCGCCACAAAGTTAGCACAATAACGCGGGGCTTCCAAATCCGCCCCGACCGCCGGACGGGAATACGATACCCACGGAGTTACAGCCGTAAGCGTATAACGTGGAACGGACGTAACTAATTGTTACCAACCGAAAAAGTCAATAGCAAAAAATACTCAAACGTATTACTTTGGTACGTCGTTCTTCTTCCGGGCATCTTCAAGTATTCGCGTTGCCCGTTCAAGACCGCCCAATCTTACGCGGGTGCAAGCGACACGCCCGTAGATGTCGGCTAATTCCTTCGCCCGCGCTTCGGCTTCCCGTTGTGCCTTCTTCTTCATACGGCGGGGCTTCGTCAGCAGGGCGACCACAATAAACAGGAACGAGCCGCCAATAAGAACCCCGGCAAGTATTAACGCAGCTTCCATTATTGCTCGGCTTCGACAACCTTAACCGTTGTTTCGACTTCTACCCATTTGTTGCCGTCATTAGGCAATAGTTCCACCTCGGCTGTTAATACGCAGTTCCCGACAACCGTAGGCGTGTATTGGATTGTAAAAGGTTCTTTTTCCGACGCGCCTATGCCTTCTTTGCCTTTGTAAGGAACATCAAGGAAATAAGAAACCTTCCCGACCGAACCCTGCACAAAGTCAATAAGGGAAGGAGTGCAGAAGGGCGCGAAGTTTACGTTATAAGTTCGACCGACGACAACGGTAGAGAGTGGATCCGTACTGCCGACTTCACTAAAAAAGGCAGACGCCCGGACGGTAGTACCAATTCCGGCGGGTTCATCTTCTTCGGAAGTGGCGG
>OKSX01000453.1_pt1 | contig 27225 bp, 27 predicted proteins | sample 1606391 | NCBI WGS metagenome assembly OKSX01 (sample SAMEA3879578, study PRJEB24766) | human gut metagenome | biome: human-associated habitat; feature: feces | place: USA | collected 1985/1987
CACCCCAGCGGACGGTCCTCGGAGAAACTTCCGACCCGCTGGTATGTCCTACAGATATACAAAGAAGGGAATGACAACTCACGAAAAAAGTCAAATTAAAACTGGAGCTGCAATACAACTCCCCTGTGATCCTCACATTTTTCCTGCTGTCACTTCTGGTGCTGTTCCTCGACCAGTGGACGGGCGGCTGGAGCACGATGCACCTGTTCTGTGTCTACCGCTCCTCGCTGAAGGACCCGCTGTTCTACATCCGGCTGTTGGGCCATGTGCTGGGCCATGCCAGCTGGGACCACTTTCTGAACAACATGCTGCTGCTGCTCGTTGTTGGCCCGCCAATGGAAGAAAAGTACGGCAGCAAGCCGCTTTTGTGCGGCATGGTGTTCACCGCTCTGGTCACCGGTGTGCTGCAATGCGTGCTGTTCCCGCGTTCGGGGCTGCTGGGCGCGTCCGGCATCGTGTTCATGCTCATCATGCTCTCCTCGCTGGCGGGCTTTTCCGGAGGCATCCCGGTCACCATGCTGCTGGTTGCAGCGCTGTACTTTGGTCAGCAGGTGTACGATATCATTTTTGTGCATGATAATGTGGCAAACTTCATGCACATTGTGGGCGGCTTATGCGGCACAGCCTTTGGCTATTACAGTGCGCTGCACAGCCGCCGCAGACCGGCAAAAGCGGTGAAGTTTTCCAGCACGAACGGCCGCCGGAAGCACTGAACCCACTGCAAACATAGGCTGATTTTGAAAAATTTGCAAACAGGTATTGACAAACGAAAAATCCGTGGTTTAATATAGCCAAATTCAATACACTAAACCGTTGAAGCGAAGATAACGGCGAACCACGCCTGTACAGAGAGCCTGCGCAGCTGAGAAGCAGACCGGAAACAGTTCGTCAAGGAAAGTGCGATTTTGCGTCACTTTTCCCGAAATGGACCGCTGAGGGTGCAGGGAACTGCGGTGCTTTTACCGCACAGTATTCTGCAACGTGAGGGCATACGTCAGTTGCCGGGGATGTGTTGGCATCCCGCCAAGTGCATGGGGTCATACCCATGAAATCAGGGTGGTACCGCGGATAAAAGGCCAAGCTTTATTCGTCCCTGACAGAAGAGCGTTCTTCTGTCGGGGGCGTTTTGTTTTACACTCCTTCGGCAGAAGAGCCGGGGGAGTTTTTGTTTTTGCTGTAAATTTTGGAGCTCAAAATGCATTGAACGAAACGGCCTTTCTCGTGAAAAAAGTGGTCTGGAAACAACCGCGGTTGTTTCCAGACCACAAATAAAATTATAAATTCCGCTGCTTATGCTCAGAGCGAAGCGGAGAGCATTCAAATCGTTCTGAAAGCAAAAAATCAATTGCGCTTTTTGCCAAGGTAAGCTGCCTTGACGCTTTCATCTGCCAGCAGTTCGGTGCCGGTACCGGAAAGGGTCAGGGTGCCGGTCTCCAATACGTAAGCGTAGTCGGCCACCTTCAGGGCCATGTTTGCGTTCTGCTCGTTCAGCAGCACGGTGATGCCCTGCTGGTTTACGGTGCGGATGATGTCAAAGATCTCCCGCACCACAATGGGCGCAAGACCGAGGCTGGGCTCGTCCAGCATCAGCAGTTTGGGCTTGCTCATCAGAGCGCGGCCCACAGCCAGCATCTGCTGCTCGCCGCCGGAAAGGGTACCGGCGCTCTGCCAGCTGCGCTCTTCCAGACGGGGAAAGAGCTTGAACACCCACTGCAGGTCTTTCTCGGTTTCGGCTTTGTCCTTGCGCAGGTATGCGCCGATCTTCAGGTTTTCCAGCACAGTCAGGTCGGCAAATACCCGGCGGCCCTCCGGCGACATGGCAATGCCGCTGGCAACGATCTGGTCAATGGGTTTGCCCAGTATTTCCTGACCGTTCCACAAAATGGAGCCGCTCTGTGCCTTTACAAGGCCGGAAATGGTGCGCATCAGGGTAGACTTGCCTGCGCCATTGGCACCGATCAGGGTGACGATCTTACCCTCGGGCACGGTCAGCGACACGCCGCGCAAAGCCTGAATGCCACCGTAGGAAACATGTAAATCCTTGATCTCAAGCATCTTCGTCCACCCCCAGATAAGCGTCGATGACCCGCGGGTCGTTCTGCACCTCGGCAGGCGTGCCCTCGGCGATCAGACGGCCAAAGTCCAGCACATAGACCCGGTCGGAAATATCCATCACCAGATCCATGTGGTGCTCGATCATGAACACCGTCAGTCTGAAATCGGTGCGGATGCGGTCAATAAAAGCAGTCAGCTCTTCGGTCTCCTGCGGGTTCATACCGGCAGCAGGCTCATCCAGCAGCAGCAGCTTCGGCTCGGTGGCAAGGGCGCGCGCGATCTCCACACGGCGCTGCAGGCCGTAGGGCAGACCAGTAGCCAGTTCATTGCGCACATCCTCAAGTCCCAGCACATGCAGCAGGTTTTCGCACTCCTCGCGCTGCCGCTTTTCCTCGTCTGCATTCAGCCGGAAGGTAGCGCTCAGCAGGTTGGCCGAGCGGCGGCAGTGCTTGGCGATGAGCACGTTCTCAAACACGGTCTGGCTCTTCCATAGACGGATATTCTGGAAGGTGCGGGCAATACCCATCTGGGTGATCTTATCGGGCGTGGGGGCGATAATGTGGGAATACTTGCTCGCGTTCTGGCCCTTATAGAGCTTTTTCATCTTGCCGTGGGGCGTGTTCTCAATGATCTTGCGCCCCTCAAACCACACTGCGCCGTTGGTGGGTGCATACACGCCGGTAACAACGTTGAACGCGGTGGTCTTGCCGGCACCGTTGGGGCCGATGAGGGAGACGATCTGATCTTTATCCACCTTCAGGTTCAGATTATCCACAGCCACCACGCCGCCAAACTGCATCGTGGCGTTTTCAATGGTCAATACGTTTTCACTCATTTGGAACGCGCCTCCTTTTTGGCAGCTTTTGCAGTGGATGCGGGCTTTTTCTGGAACAATTCACGGTCGCCCATGATACCCTTGCGGAAGAACAGCACCACCGCCATAATGATGATGCTGAACACCACCATGCGGAAGCCGGAACGAAGCAGCGGCACACGGAAGCCACCGATCCAGGTCTCGTTGTCGAGGAAGCGCAGCAGCCATTCGGAGCTGGCGATGAACAGGAAGGACGCGATGATGGAGCCGGACACCGAGCCGATGCCGCCAATGACCACGATCAGCAGGATCTCGTAGGTCATGCTGGATTTGAAGGTGGTGGCCTGCACACTGGCCTGATACATGGCCAGCATTGCGCCGGAGATACCGGCAAAGAAGCTGCTGATGATAAAGCTCATGCGCTTGTGGCTGGCAAGGTTGATGCCCATGGCTTCGGCAGCGATCTCATCGTCACGGATGGCCTTGAAGGCACGGCCATAGGTGGAGTTGATGAGCAGAAGGATGATGGCAATGCACACACCGGAAAAGAGAAAGGGCATCACCGTTTCCAGATGCAGGGTCGTGCCGCCCAGCGAAAGGTTGAAGCTGGCAAAGCTGGTGAAACCGTACAGAAGGTTGGAGCCGTTGGTCAGCGGGCCAAAGCCTTCGTAAACCACGGCGGCACGGATGATCTCGGCAAAGCCCAGTGTGGCAATGGCAAGGTAGTCACTCTTCAGCTTCAGCACCGGCAGACCAATGAGGAAGGCGAACAGCGCGGCGATAAAACCGGCCAGGATCAGACAGAAGACAACGCCCAGCAGCAGGCCGAAGCCGCCCAGAGGTTTGGAGAGCAGTTCCGGGATGGAGAAGCCGATGCCGCCGTTTGCATAGCGCTGGTAGATGGATTTCTGCGAAGCGGCGGGAATGGTGAGGATGGCGTAGGTGTAGGCACCCAGCAGCATAAAGCCTGCCTGCCCCAGACTGAACAGGCCGGTAAAGCCGTTCAGCAGGTTCATGGACACCGCCACCAGCGCATAAATGGCGCCCTTGCGCAGCACGGTCAGCAGCATGGAGGGCACAAAGCTCAGGTTATCCAGTGCCAGCAGCACTAGCAGCAGGGCGGCCAGCGCCAGCGCAGCCCGGAGATAGATGCGTTTTTTCTCTTGTTTCATGGTCATCACACTTTCTCGGTCAGGTTTTCACTGAACAGGCCGGTAGGCTTTACCGCCAGCACCACGATCAGCAGTGCAAAGGTGAAGGCATCGCTGAAGGTGGTGGCACCGGCACCCTTGATCAGGCTTTCGCAGATGCCGATGATGAAGCCGCCGATGACAGCACCTGGAATGGAACCGATGCCGCCGAACACCGCAGCCACAAAGGCTTTCAGGCCCGGCATGGCACCCACAGTGGGGGTGACTGCCGTGTAGTTGGAAAAATATATCATGGAACCGATGGCCGCAAGAAAGCTGCCTACCGCAAAGGTAAAGGAGATGACATTGTTGATCTTGATGCCCATCAGCTGAGCAGTCTCAAAATCGCGGGAAGCTGCGCGCATTGCCATGCCGATCTTGGTCTTCTGGATCAGGGTGACAAGCGCAGCCACCAGCACAATAACGAGGAACGGCGTCACGACCGTGACCCGCTTGGTCTGGCAGCCCAGCACCGTGACGGTGTCGCTGATCCAGGGCAGAGCCGGGTACTGCTTGGCCAGACCGCCGGTGACATACCACATGGAGTTCTGCAAAAGGTAGGACATACCGATCGCGGAGATCATCACCGACATGCGCGGCGCAGTGCGCAGGGGCTTGTAGGCGATCTTTTCCACTGCGATGCCCAGCAGCACCGTTGCCACCACCACCAGCGGGATGGAAATGGTCAGCGGAAGGGAAGCAGTAGCGTACACCATCAGAAAACCGGCTACGGTAAAGATATCGCCGTGGGCAAAGTTGATCAGGCGCAGGATGCCGTACACCATCGTGTAGCCAATGGCGATCAATGCATACTGGCCGCCCACCGAGATACCTGCCAGCAAATAGGGCAGAAACTTTGCAGCCATAAGGGGAACCCTCCATTTCTTACAACTTTTAATGAAATAAACTCCTCCAGTCACCTCCGGTGACAGCCCCCTCCCAGAGGGGGCCAAACCTGCCGGAAAGCTACAAAAAGGCTCCCTCGTTGAGGGAGCTGGCAACGCCGTCAGGCGTTGACTGAGGGAGTTTAAAGTTTTGTTCAGCCTTCCACGCTCTGGGTCTTGACGAACTCGAATGCGCCGTCGGCGGCCTTCTTGATGTAGGCCATATCCTTGTTGGCATCGCCGGTGGTCTGGTCAAAGGTGATGCTTCCGGTCACGCCGTCGTAGTTTACGCCGTACAGGGCATCACGGATGGCGGTGCCGTCGGTGCTGCCTGCTGCCTTGATGGCTTCCAGAGCTACCATGTAGGCATCGTAGCCCAGAGCGGAAACAGCTGCCACGATGTCGTTACCGCCGTTGTTGGTCAGCTTCTGGCTGTCGGCATTCAGCCACTCCTTAAAGCCGGTGACGAACTCCTTGGCTGCGCCGGAATCATCGTTCTCGTCGAAGAAGGTGGAGCAGTAGACCTGCACGCTGGTGCCCTTCTGTGCGTCCAGAATAACGCTGGACTCCCATGTGTCGCCTGCGGTAATGGGCTTGTCAAAGCCTGCAGAGGCGGCCTGTGTGATGATCTGGGCGGCATAGGTGGTGGCGCAGGGTGCAAAGATCACATCTGCGCCGGCGTTGATGGCGTTCTGGATGTAGGCAGAGAAGTCCGAGGTGCCCTCGGGGAACTGCTCGCTGGTAACAGTGCCGCCCAGATCCTCAAAAGCGTTGACGAAGTAGGTGGCCAGACCGGAGCCGTAGTCCTCGCCCAGCATGCTCAGTACGTAGGCGTTGGAAGCACTGAACTCGTCCTTTGCAAAGTTTGCCATGACCGAGCCCTGGAACGGGTCAAGGAAGCAGACACGGAAGTAGTAGGGGTTGGCCTCGGTCACGGCGGGGTTGGTGCAGGAGCAGCCGATGGCCGGGATGGAAGCGGACTGGAAGGTGGGAGCGGCTGCAATGGAAACACCGGAGCCGTAGCTGCCCAGCACGATGGACACCTTCTTGGAGACCAGCTCCTGTGCAGCAGTCACGGCCTTATCGGTGCTGGACTGGTTATCCACCTCTACCAGTTCAACGTTATAAGTCTCACCGCCGATCTCCACGGTGGGAGCAAGGCTGTTGGCGTACTCGACGCCCAGCACTTCCTGCTTGCCGCCTGCACCATTATCACCGGAAGCCGGCTCAAACACGCCAACGCGGATGGTCTTGCCGCCTGCAGAAGAGCCGCTTGCGGAACCGCCAGAAGAAGAGCAGCCTGCCAGAGCTGCCGCAGCTGCGGTAATGCCTGCAGCTTTCAGAAAATCACGGCGAGAGATGAATGCTTTCATAAGAAACGCCTCCTCTAATTTCTTAACACTTTCCCAGAAAAACAAAAAGCCCGCAATGGCGCACATGACCTGAAGGCCTGCACCATTGCGGGTTCCTGACATTGTTTTAGCACAGCCGGGCGGCATTGTCCAGCAAAAAATGCATTCCGGGCAAAACTTTGGCAGATGAGAAGAATCTGCCGCGTTTTTTGCAGGGGCATTTTGTTCACTTTTTGCAAGAAGTGTACTCCACAGAAAAACAGAAACTGTCCGCAGTGGTTTGCACCACGGACAGCTTTTGCAAAAAATCACGAGAAGTCGGACTTTTAATGTTTACCTGACTGCGCAAAAGAAAATGCACCCGGCTGCTGTGGTCCTGCCCACACGCCGGGTGCATTTTTATGCTCAGAATCATTACAGGTCGCTGCGGGGCAAAGCCGCCATGGCCCAGAAATCCAGCTCATACACAGAGCAGGCATGGAAGATCTCGCGGCAGCGGGCAAGGCGCTCCGGGCTCAGGCCCTCACAGGTCTTTTCTGCAAATGCAGCCCAGTCGCGGCAGGCTTCCTCGTAGTCCCTGCCTGCATAGTCTGCCACCAGCGCACCATAGGGGGCATCCTGCACAGCGGGATGCTCTTTCAGCAGCTTCTGGAAGATCCAGCTGTAGCTCAGCATGCAGGGCAGGCAGGCCATCATGCACTCGGCTGCGCCCTCGCTGTTTCTGGCGGTGTCGATCATGTAGTCCACATAGGCGCGGTTCTCCGGCCGCAGCGGCAGGCTCTGGATGCCCTCATCGGTCAGCCCGAACTGCCTCAGGCAGCGCAGGCGTTCGGCGTCCTCACTTTCGTTTACGAAGGACAGCAGGGAATAGTAGGTGCGGATGGTCTGCATATCTGCCGCCTTGGTCATGCCCCATGCGAACACCTTGGCATATTCCCGCAGGTAAAGGCTGTCCTCTACAATGTAGCCTTTAAAGCAGGCTTCGTCCAGCGTGCCGTCCGCAAGTCTTTCCAGAAATTCCGAATGCAGGCACTGCTCCCACACGGGCAGGCTTTCCTGTACCAGCTGCTGCACAAAAGACTGCTCACTCACCAACAAATTCTCCCTTCAGTGCAAACATGTGGTTCATGGGGCCGGAGCCATGGCCCAGATCCAGCATGGCAGAAAGACAGCCGGAAATATAGGCTTTTGCCCGCTCCACAGAAGCATCCAGATCATAGCCCTTTGCCAGATTGGATGCAATGGCGCTGGAAAGGGTGCAGCCGGTGCCGTGCGTATTGGGGTTATCAATGCGCCTGCCCCGGAACCACTTGCCGCAGCCGTTCTGCCACAGCAGGTCGTCAGCGTCATTGATCTGGTGGCCGCCCTTGCACAGCACGGCGCAGTGATATTTTTCACTGATGCGCTGTGCGGCAGCTTCCATGCCTGCCGCGTCGGTGATCTTCATGCCGGAGAGGATCTCGGCCTCCGGGATATTGGGGGTGACGACCTCTGCCATGGGCAGCAGCTTTTCGGTCAGCGCCTGCACGGCATCATCCCGCAGCAGCTTGGAACCGGAAGTGGCTACCATCACGGGGTCCACCACGATATGCTTTGCATCGTAGCTGTGCAGCTTCTCAGCAATTACCCCGATCAGCTCAGCCGAGGATACCATGCCGATCTTGACGGCGTCCGGGTAGATGTCGGTGAAAATGGCATCGATCTCCTGCGCCAGAAATTCCGGGGTGGCTTCAAAAATGCCGGTAACACCGGTGGTGTTCTGGGCGGTCAGGGCGGTGATGGCGCTCATGGCATACACGCCGTTGGCGGTCATGGTTTTGATATCGGCTTGAATGCCGGCGCCGCCGCTGGAATCGCTGCCGGCAATGGTCAATGCGGTTTTCATAGCAATAACTTCCTTTGCATCAAAATGCGGAAATGCCCACAAGGAGACATTTCCGCATGCTGAAGCAGTGGTATCTCCCTACGTTGGCATTATCCAAATCAGGTCACAGGTCTGGGCAGACAGCCCACTCTCAGCCTGCTTTTGCAAGCTCCCTTTTCTGTGCACAAGCATACCACAGCACAGCTTTATTTGCAAGTAGTCCCGGGCTTTGCAAAGCGTAGCGAACGTGGTAAAATGAGAAAAAACAAAAAGGGGAAACACCATGAACATTACAGTCTATCTTGGAGCAAATGAAGGCAGCGATCCGGCATTGGCAGCGGCTGTCCGGGAGCTGGGCAGCTGGATCGGCGCAAACGGGCATCACCTTGTATACGGCGGTTCCCGCAGCGGTCTGATGGGCCTGCTGGCGCAGAGCGCACTGGATGCGGGCGGCACCGTGACCGGTGTAGAGCCGCAGTTTTTTATTCAGCAGGAGCTGCAGCATGATGGCCTGACCGAATTGATCGTTACCAGAGACATGGCTGAGCGCAAGACGAAGATGATCGAGCTGGGGGATGCCTTTATCGCATTCCCCGGCGGCACCGGCACGCTGGAAGAAATTGCAGAAGTGATGTCCCGGGTCTCGCTGGGTCAGCTGGATGCGCCCTGCATCCTTTATGATCTGAACGGCTACTACGACAGCCTGAAAGCACTGCTGGACAAAATGATCGAGAAGGGGCTTTCCACGCCGCAGCGCCAGCGGGGCATCCGATTTGCGGCGAATCTGGAAGAGATCACAACAATTTTGAATAAAGCCTAAAAGGGAACGCTTCTCACGGCCGGGAAGCGTTCCCTTTTTATATCATTCTCCCAGAGCAGTGCGGAGGTTCGCAAGGACCTTCTGGCTCAGCAGCACAAAGGCCTGCTTGGTGCGCCCGGCGGAAACATTGGCGCAGTGTACGTTCTCGCGTTCAAAAAAGCCCTCGCCCACCGGGCCTGCAGCGGCGCGGGTATCGCAGAAGAAATGGGTGCCTGGCAGAGTGAGCCAATCTTCCAGTGCGGCCGAGTCAAAGCCCGGGCCGATGGAGGTGTTGAACAGCACCTTTCCCTCGCCCAGCTGTGCAAATTCTTCCTTGCCCAGCAGCAGGACATTTTTGTTCAGGCAGGTGAACACCACCTCGCTCTCGGTCAGCAGCTGTGCCAGCGGCTTGTAGGTCATGCCGGAGGCTTCGGCATCGGGCTTGCGGGTGCGGCTGTAATAGGCAATGTCGGCACCCATGAACTGCAGCGCATCGGCGATCATTTTGCCGGACACCCCCAGCCCGACGATGCCGACCTTCAGCCCGGTGATCTCCACCGGCTCGTCCCGCAGCATGGGCATTCCAAAACCGTGCAGGATGCCGATGAGCTCGTGCAGGACGTACTCCACAACACCGCGGTCGCCGTAGTCCCGGATGCCCAGCACTTTGATGCCGCGGGTGCGGGCATAGGCGATATCTACGTTGGCGCTCTCTTCCGAATACAGACTGCAGCACATGCCGATGTAACGGATATTCGGGCAGCGCTCGATCACGCTTTTGCCCATGCGGGAGGTATAGCTTAGAAGCACGGCATCTGCATCCCCGATACGCCGCACGATCTCATCATCGTCCGCCGGGATATCGCGGTACAGGGTCACTTCTTCTGCATACTGATGCAGTTCCTGCTCAGCGGAGGGGATCAGGCTGACCGGCTCAATGGCTACCAGTTTATGGAACATGTGCAGATCCTCCTTTTAATAGAAACACACAGGGGAAGCGAGATTGCGCAGCAGGGAAACCACGCTCCAGCCAGCAATGGCGCTGGTGGAAGAGCAGATATCCACCACAGCCTTCACACCCTCGATCTCGGCAGTGATGCGGTGATCGTCACCCACCCAGCCGGGGACGGAATGCATGGTCACGCTGGTGATCTCCGGGCCGGTGGTGGCCAGAGAGGTGGCCACGGCTACGTTGACCCGGCGCGGGAAGGTGGCAATGGCCTGCTTGGCATTGCCGGTGAACACAGTGGTCTTTTCCGTATCGGTGAGCAGGTGCTCCTCCCATACGGGCGTGTTGCGGAAGCCCCTTGCGCCGGTGTGGGTCTCGATGCCTGCGGTCTCGGCCAGCTGCTGGGCCTGAGCCATCAGGGTGACGGTCTGCAGTACATCAAAGCCGCCGATGGCACCACTTGCAAGATGCACCTTGGCATCACCCTCTGCGGCAGCGGCCTTGACCTGCTCATAAAAGGCAAGGTCCGCAAACGCGCCAATGGAAATGATGACCAGATTCACGCCTTTTTTCAGCACAGGCACAGCCATGGCGCGCACAGCCTCCACCGAAGCGGTCTCCACGATGTACTCCGGTTCCAGCGCCAGCAGGGCATCCACATCGTCACACACGGCACAGCCCACCGTTTCGGCAGTCTTTTCTGCCGAAGCACGGGTGCGGCTGGTCACGCCCACCAGCTCGTAGTCCGGCAGCAGACCGTTCTTCCATGCATCGGCCACAATGTTGCCCAGAAATCCGCAGCCTACGATACCAAATTTTGTTTTCATATCCTAAACTCCTTTTTCTGCTTTTTCCAAAGAAAGCAGCATATTCCATTAAAGTATATCATATGAAAACAAAAAATGATATAATAAGGCGCAAGAAAGGAGAAAGCTATGTCGAAAACAAATATGTCGAAAACAAAGGATCTTTTCTGGACGTTTTTCAAAATTGGAGCGTTCACGTTTGGCGGCGGCTATGCCATGGTGGCTTTGCTGCAGAATGAATTTGTGGAAGAGAAAAAGTGGGTGACAAAAGAAGAATTTCTGGACATGGTGGCAATTGCGGAGTCCACGCCCGGCCCGGTGGCGGTGAACAGTGCCACCTATATCGGTTACAAGATCGAGGGTACGGCAGGTGCGGCGGCGTCCACGGTGGCGGTGTGTCTCCCGTCCTTCGCGGTCATTTATCTGATCTCGCTGTTCTTTGACCAGTTCCTCCGCCTTTCGGTGGTGGCAAGTGCGTTCCACGGCATTCAGGTGTGTGTGATCTATCTGATCCTTTCCGCCGGACTGAAGATGCTGAAGGAGTTGGAACACAGCGTCTTCAATATTGTCATCCTGACCACGGTTGCGGCAGCGATGGTGGGCTGTTCCATTGCAGCAGTGTCTTTTTCGTCTATTTTTTACATCCTGTTCAGCGGTGCGGCCGGGCTGCTGGTGTATGCAGTACAGCAGCTGCGGAAGGGGGAGAAGAAGCCGTGATCTATGTAGAACTCTTCTGGAATTTCCTCATGATCGGTGCGTTGTCCTTCGGCGGCGGCTACGGGATGATCTCGCTGGTGCGGGAAACGGTCTTAGGACACGGCTGGCTGACGGAAGGTGAATTTCTCAGCTTCATTGCCGTGTCGGAATCCACACCCGGCCCGCTGGCCATCAATATGGCCACCTTCATCGGTGCTTCACAGGGCGGCTTCTGGGGCGCGCTGTGTGCGACGCTGGGTGTGGTGCTGCCGTCCTTTGTCATTATCCTGCTCGTTGCATCGGTGCTGCAGAACCTGATGAAGTATGCGGGAGTCAACGCAGTTCTTGGCGGCGTTCGTCCCTGTGTGGTGGCGATGATCCTGGCAACTGCTGTCAACATGGCGCTTTCTACGCTGGCCGGGTTTGCAGCGGACAAGGCAGGCATTGTACCGGATCTCCGTTCCATTGTGGTGTTCCTGCTGCTGTGGGGGCTGCATGCCCTTTGCCGCCGGAAAAAGGGCAAAGCACCATCGCCCATTGGGATGATCCTGCTCTCTGCAGGACTGGGAATCCTGTTCTGGGGAATATAAGAATAAGCATTGTACGCTGCCTGAGGGGCATCCTGCTTCGGATGACAGCTCCTGAAAAATGCGCCGGGAGGTCCCCAATAAACCTTTCCGGTGCATTTTTGCTGCAAAAAAACCGGGCACAGAAAAAGTTCCGTGCCCGGTTTGATCGTTCCTTGAACTAAGAGTGCTGCCTGAATTATGCGGCAACAGAAGAAGCAGCTTCGCTGGAAGCAGCCTCAGAAGAAGCGGCCTCAGAAGAAGCAGCCTCGCTGGATGCAGCCTCAGAAGAAGAACCGTTCTCCTCTGCAACAGCGGAAGAAGCGTCCTCCTCGGCCTCAGCAGCAACAGAAGTGCTGGTAGAAGCAGCCTCGGAAGAGGATGCAGCAGTGGAGGAAGCAGAACCGCCGCAGGCAGTCATGCCAACAGCCAGAGCCAGAGCGACAACAGCAACACAAACATTCTTGAGTTTCATATCTAAAATCTCCTTGCTTCATGCAAAAGTATTCTTGCAGCTGCCCCACAGGAGGAGCCTTGCTGCAAGAAGATATTCTAGTCTTTTTATTTGAAAAATCAAGAGCTTTTTGGGCAAAGAAGTGATATCTTCAAGGAAATCTACGCTTTTGTTATAATTTATTGACAAATGCAAAAGACTTTTTGGTAAAATTGAACCGGGAGGCAAAGGAACGGCGGATGAGCTGGAAAAGTTTTTTATGAGGGCGGAAGGGTCGTATAATTTGTTCAGATAAAACCTGCGGAATAAGGCTTTGCTCCGGACAGAAATAAAGCTGAGAGGATCTCGGGTGCGGATGCGGCCGACGCATCGCACGGGAAAGCTTTTTCGGGGCGTTCCGGACAGCTCTGCACCTTTTTACCTTTGCGCACATACAACGGGCAAAGGGGGAATGCTGTTTTGAACCGGATGATCTTGACTGCATGGGTGCTGCTGTTTCCGGCGGCGTGCACTACATTGGGCGCAGCGGGGGTGTTTTTGCTGCGGCGGCAGGCCCGGCCCTGCACACAGCGCATTTTGTGCGGCATGGCGGCAGGCATTATGCTGGCGGCCAGCGTGTGGAGCCTTTTGCTGCCCGCCATTGAGCGGGGACGCGGTCTGGCACTGCCTGCGTGGATCCCATCGGCGATAGGGCTCGTACTGGGCGCAGTGGGCCTTTTGCAGGTGGAGCAGTTTGCCGGGCAGCTGCTGGCAGGCGGGGCAGGACACAGCGGCCGCATGATCCTGGCTGTGACCTTACACAATCTGCCCGAGGGCATGGTGGCAGGGCTTGCCGCTGCCATGGCGTCGACCGGGGAGCCGGATGCCATCAGCGGGGCACTGGCACTGAGCCTTGGCATCGGCCTGCAGAATATCCCGGAAGGTGCGGCGGTCAGTCTGCCGCTGGCCCATGGCTCCTGTACACGGCTTCGGGCGTTTCTGGCGGGCGCTGCGTCCGGGCTGGTGGAGCCGCTGGGCGCATTGCTGGCCTTCGCCCTTGCGGAGCAGGTCGGTGCTGCGCTGCCGTGGCTGCTCAGTGCAGCGGCAGGCTGCATGGTGTGCGTGACCGCGCAGGAGATGATCCCGCAGGCGGTGGAAGAGGATGAGCCTGCCGGTGTGGTGAGCATCGTGCTGGGGTTTGCGCTGATGATGGCGCTTGATGTGGCATTGTGACCGATGAAAAGTCATACGATAACAAAATTCAGCAAAGACAAGGTCAAACTGCAAATTCCTGCATTTTTTCGGAAAATCTTGCGTATGCGGAAATTTTATGATACCCTGTATGCCCCGTACCCGCAAGAGGGTACGGGGCAAGAACGAACAGACACAAAGGTGTGACTGCCTGCTGAGGTGCACACCGGAGTGTGGAATAAGCATCCTGACATGCGGGCAGAGCCTTGAAAGGTTCCTGCCCGCATTTTTTAACAAGAGGGGGAAATCAGGATGCTGGATACCATCACAAGCATCAACAGCGCGGTCAATGGAGTGGTCTGGGGGCCAAGAAGGGCTGCAGGGCTCTGGGCCGGGTGCTGGCGGTCCTGTATTGAGCACCGGCTCTGCGGCAGGAACATTGCACCCATGTGGTTGGCTTTTGAAACCTATCAGAAGGAAGAAGAGGTGCAAGAAGCTGCCGAGGTGCAGCTGGATAAGGCTGCAAACGAATAAACAAAAAATACCGCTCCGGTTTGGCTGGAGCGGCATTTTTTTCTGGTGTCAGGAATTTTTTTCGATGTACACGCTGGTGGAGGGAAAGGCAAAATCCACACCGTCAGCCTGCATGATATCCATGATATTCAGGTTCAGGTCGTTCTGCATCTGCAGGAACTCGGCGTAGACATTGGTCACCAGATAGGCGGAGACCAGAATGTTGATGCTGGAATCCCCAAAGTTTGCCAGCTGCACGATGTTGGTGCCCTTGTTGGTATACGGGCTGGCATCCAGCATGGCCTGCAGGTCTTTCATCAGCTTTTCCAGCTTGGGACGGGTAGTATTGTAGGTGACGCCAAGGTTGAACTTATAGGGACGCATGGTGCGCAGGGCCGCGTTCTTTACCGTAGAGGCGCAGATCTGGCTGTTGGTGACGACATTGATGGTCTTATCCAGAGAGCGGATGCGGGTGGAGCGGAAATTGATGTCGATCACTTCGCCCTCCACACTGCCCACGGTGATCCAGTCACCCACTGAGAAGGGCTTGTCCAGCAGGATGACGATACCGGAAAATAGGTTGCTGGCGCTTTCCTGTGCAGCCAGCGAAATGGTCAGGCCGACAAGTCCGGCACCGGCTACGATGCTGCCGATGGGAAAGCCCACCTCCTGCGCCAGCGCAGCCACGCACAGCACGATGACCAGCACCTTGTAGGTGGTATCCAGCAGAGAGCGCAGCGTTTTGTTGGAGCGGATCTCCGGGCTGCAGGAAGCCAGCAGCAGGTCGGCCAGATCGGATGCGGCATACAGCCCTTCGCAGACCAGAAGGGTCATGGCGAGACGGAAACAGAGCAGCAGCAGCTTTGGAATGCCGGAAATGGCCCATGGCAGGGAAGCAGCGGCCAAATACACACCAATGACGCTGCACATGCGCAGGATGGGGGTGGAAAAACTGCGCAGCAGGATGGGCGTACCGGTAAAATACCAGCTGCGGGCAAGCAGCGCCGGAATGCCCTTTTTGTTCAGCCAGCGGCGCACGAGCCATGCGGCCAGCAGGATGAGCAGGGCGCACACTGCACGCGCGGCCAGCGCCAGCCAGCCTTCCAGAAGCAGCGAGCCAAGCTCAAACGAGAGATCACGGATCGAGAAAATCATTTTAACCTCCTGAATTTTTACAGCGCATCCATGATATCATATCACACCCGCCGGAGCAAGGCTGAGAGGAAAACAAAAAAGGAATACTTTGATAAAAAATATACAAATCAAAAAGTTTCCTCTTGACAAGCCGGGGCTGGCACGCTATACTCTGTGCCAGAAAGTTCGTTTCAGGGCGGGGTGTGATTCCCCACTGGCGGTAAGGAAGCTGTTTTCGTTGCCAGAGCGTGCCGAAGGAACAAAAAAGTTCAAACGGCGTGCAAGGGCAATGAGAGAGATCTCCAAGTCCGCGACCACCTTTTTTGGGTGCTGACCCGGTGCGATTCCGGGACCAACGGTATAGTCCGGATGTAAGAAACGGCAGGCAAATTGTTGTCTACGCGCCCTGTTGCAGTGTTTTTTGTTGCAGCAGGGCGCTTTTCTGTTTGTCCTTCCCGTTCCAAAATAAGAAACTGCTTTCATGAGCAGGGCGTACCGAATGACAAAGACGCTCGGGCGGTGTGCAATGCTTATGGGAACAGCTTCTGCGATACGAAAAGAGCTTTCGGAACATTTTTACAGGGCCTTTTGCCCGGGAAGGAATCATAACCATGAAAAAGAACACGACCCACAATCTTACCGTTGCCGCCATGCTCAGCGCGGTGGCCTTTATCCTGATGTTCATTGAGTTTCCCATCCCGATGCTCATCCCGTCCTTCGTCAAGATGGACTTCTCCGATCTGCCCGCTCTGCTGGGCGCATTCGCACTTGGCCCGGTGTACGGCGTGGTCATCAGCTTTATGAAGAACCTGCTGCACATCGTCATCAAGGGCACCTCCACCGCGTGTGTGGGTGAGCTGTGCAACTTTATGCTGGGTGCAGCCTTCTCGGCAGCTGCAGGCTTTATCTACAAGAGAAACAAGAGCCGCAAGACCGCGATCATGGGTGCTGTGGCCGGTGCAGTGGTGATGGCCCTGTTCAGTGTGCCGTCCAACTACTTTATTACCTATCCGGCCTATGTCACCTTCTACCATATGCCGCTGGAGGCGATCCTTGGCATGTATCAGGCGATCCTGCCCTCCGCAGACAGCCTCATCAAGTGTCTGGTCATCTTCAATATGCCCTTTACGCTGGTCAAGGGCCTGCTGGACGCAGCACTGTGCCTGCTGATCTACAAGCCGCTGTCTCCCATCCTGCACGGCCGCAAGTGAGCTGCTGCCTGTACAGGACAGAGAACGATTTTGAATGGCCGCCGCGTTCGCTCTGGCCATATTCAGCGAAAGAATAGTTATAGTATATTTGTGGTTCAGGACCGCCCGCGGGCAGTTCTGAACCACTTTTTCGCAGGAAGGGGCTGCTGCGGCGCAATGCAGTTTGCGGTTGCGACCTTCCCCTGTGAAAAGAGAGAGCCGGAAAGTCCGCAGACTTTCCGGCTCTCTGAATTTATCATAAAATTCCTTATTCTTATGCGCAGAGCGAAGCGGAGCGCATTCCAAATCGTTTACGCCAGTGCGCCCTTGTCCAGCCATCTGCCGCGTGCCAGCCGCACAAGGAACAGCACGCCGCGCATGGTCAGCTCAAAGCTCATGGCAAACCACACGCCTACCAGCCCAAAACGCGGGGCCAGCAGGGTGGCAAGGGTGAGCCGGATGCCCCACATGCTGACGAGGTTCAGCACAAAGCAGCCGGCACTGTCGCCGGCACCCTGCATGGCACCGCTGGCAACGATGCTGGCTCCGAACATGGGCTCGGCCAGAGCTTCGATCCGCAGCACCTGCGCACCCAGTGCAATGACTGCGGTGTCTGCGGTGAAGATGCCCATCAGATTGGGCGCAAACAGATACATGCCTGCACCGGTCAGAGCCATGATGCCTATGCCCATGCAGGTGCACAGCCATGCAAAACGTCTGGACATATCCCGGCGGTTTGCGCCTACAGCCTGACCGACCAGTGCAAGGGCGGCATCCTGAATGCCGTAGCCTGCCATATAGCACAGGCTTTCGGCGCTTACGCCCAGACTATTGGCCGCAATGGCAGTGGTGCCAAGGCCGGACACGATGCGGATGAGCAGGACCTGTGCGGAGGAAAGGGCCGCGCGTTCGGCGGCCAGCGGCGTGCCCACCTTCCAGAGGTTCTGCAGGCAGGCTCTGGTGATCTGCCAGGAGCCGGGCTTGCGGATGCACAGCGGGCCATCGCGGAGCAGCAGCAGTGCCAGCGTCAGCGTGCCGCTGATGGCAGTGGCAAAGGCGGTGCCCAGCGCCGCGCCCGGCACGCCCCAGCCGAGGCCCCACACGGTCATGGTGCGGCCCAGCACCGTCATCTGCCGGGTGGGGTTGATGAGGAAGAAGTTGAAGATCACATCCAGCACGCAGGTCAATACGCTGATCAGGCCCGGCGTCAGGGCGTCGCCGCAGGAACGCAGCATGGAGGAATAGGTGCCCATGACCATCAAAAAGGGCAGGGAAGCGGACCAGATGGCAAAATAAGCCGATGCATCCGCCCGCAGGGACGGGTCTGCCCCCAGCCATCCGGGCAGAAACCGGCTGATGCCGATGCCAAAGGCGGCTGCCGCAAGGCCCACGGCAAGGTTGAAGATCATAGACTGGCGCAGCACACCGCGGGCGTCTGCCTGCCGGTCGGCCCCCAGATACTGCGCCACCTGAATGGCAAAGGACATGTACAGACCGGCCAGCATCCCATGCATGAGCCAGGTGCTGGAGCTGACGATGCCGATGGAGGCTGTAGCCGATGCACCGATGTGGCCTACCATGGCTGCGTCGATGTATTCCACCGCTGTTACCACGATCTGCTGCAGGATGGACGGAATGCTCAGGGTCAGCACCACCTGCATGGTGTGCCGCAGCGGTACCTGTTCGCCCCGGCGCATCTGCGCCGAGAGCTGCTCAAGGGAAATGGTCATTGGTTCTCCTTATCCTGATTACACATTAAAAAATGGCGCCGCATACGCTTTGCCATATTCAGCGGAAAATAAATTTTTATAGTTTGCGTTTGCCGTGGGCTGCGGCCCGCTCCAAACGCTTTTTCACGAATAGAAGCCCGGAAAGCAAGCAGCAGCCCAAACGGCAAAATTTGACAAACTAATATACTATTATAGGTGCAGGCACGGCAAAAGTCAATCAAAGACACATTTTTCGCTGTGAGTGATTGATTTTTTACGGGCAGCGTGATACACTTCTTTCACAGTAAGAATAAAAGAAAGAGGAACTTTGAATATGATCGAACTGCTGCTTTCGGTCGTGGGACAGCGCGGCGTGGATGCTCTGGCATTTCTGCTGGCATTTGCTCTCACGGCTCTGATGGATTCCGTTTTTCGTGACAGGCTCCCCCATGACCATGGCCGCGAGTTTGCGGTGAATGGTGCACTTTCCAAGGGCAAGGCCCGCGGCTCCGGCCTGATCTTCGTGCTGTGCATCGCGCTGGTGTCGATGGCCTTCCTGCCCTTCAAGGTGGAGTATGTCATCTACACCGTGCTGCTCATTGCGTCCATGCTGTCCGGTTACTTTGACGATGCGGCAGAGACCGCGTGGAATGAGTACAAAAAAGGCCTGATCGATTTTGTGATCGCCATTGTAGCCGGTGCCACTTACCTGAACTTCAACGGCTGCAGCGTGCACTTTTTGCAGTGGAGCTTCACCCTGCCGTATGCAGTGTACCTGCTGCTCATCGTCATTCTGATCTGGGCCAGCATCAATGTGGTCAACTGCACCGACGGCGTGGACGGTCTGTCTGCCAGTGTGGCAGTCGTGACCATCGGCACCTACCTGCTGGCCTATAAAACAGAGCTGGCTGAGTACGGCACCGCAGGCGTTGTGTTCATGGGTGCACTGCTGGCCTATCTGTGGTCCAACGCAAAACCTTCCAGCCTGCTGATGGGCGATGCCGGAAGCCGCGCCATGGGCTTTTTCATTGCAATGCTGTCGCTCAAGTGCGGCCACCCCTTTGCCTTCCTGCTGGCAGCCATCGTGTTTATCGTGGATGGAAGTCTGGGCATTATCAAGATCAGCCTGAAGCGCTTCCTGCATATTTCGATCCTCAAGAACACCCGCACTCCGCTGCACGACCATGTGCGCAAGAACAAAGGCTGGAGCGACGAACAGGTGGTGGCCCGCTGGCTGATCCTGCAGTGCGTGGCGTCGGCCCTGCTGCTGTTCCTTGTCCGCGGCTAAAATATAGCAATAAAAAAGACGCTTGATCTTGTCTGAATATGTTTCCCCGGCAGGGAAGCATACAGCAGTGGATCAAGCGTCTTTTATTTTATAGTTCTATGATTCGTTACAGTCCGGCCTTTTTGGCTGCGGCCTGCACCACATGGCCTACCAGCACCGAGGTGGTCACAGTGCCAACGCCGCCGGGCACCGGGGTAATGGCATCCACGATGGGTTCGGCCTCGGCGAATTTCACGTCGCCGCACAGCTTACCCTCTTCGTTCAGATGGATGCCCACATCCACCACGGTCTGGCCCTCCCGCAGGCAGTCGGCACCCACGGCACCCATTTTGCCCATGGCGACCACGACCACATCGGCTTCTCTGCATAGGGCGGGAAGATCCCGGGTGCGGGAATTGCAGATGGTCACAGTGGCGTTCTCACGATCCAGCATCATGGCGGCGGGCTTGCCCACCACAAGGCTGCGGCCCACTACAACAGCACGCCTGCCGGAAAGCGGAATGTTGTAATACTTCAGGATCTCAAGGCAGGCCTGCGCAGTGCAGGGGGCGTAGCCGAGGTCGGTATTGGTGAATACTCCGGCCAGCGAACCGTCCGTGATGCCATCAATGTCCTTTTCCGGGGCCAGAGCCGCACGCACAGTGCGGTCGTCAAACTGTTTGGGCAGGGGACGGAACAGCAGACAACCGTGGATGGCATCCTCTGCGTTGATCTCTGCAATCACCTTCAGCAGCTCGTCCTGAGAGGCATCGGCGGGCAGCAGAAAATGCTTTACTTCCACGCCGACCTTGCCGCAGCGGGCGATCACGCCGCGCTCGTAGGAGAGGTCGTCCTCCCGTTCGCCCACCCGCACCACGGCCAGCGTGGGCACGACGCCTTTTGTTTTGAGCTGCTCGCACAGTGCGGCGTTGCGCTCGTTCATGGCGGCCACAACCGGCGCACCTTTTAAAGTCGTTGCCATAATACTTTTCCTCTCTCGATGATTGATAGTAAAAGCAGCTTCTCAGGTCGGGGGCAGGAAGTTTCTCCAGCGAATGTCCTGGGGGTGGGGCCCCGGCGCGTAAGCGTTGGGGCGGGACTGGAGTCCCGGGCTGTTCGCGGAGGAAGCTTCCTGCCTTCGACCGTAGGTCACTGCATCCGTAATTTCTCCGTCACCGATGCAAACACGGCATCTGCTTTCGGTACAAATTCACCCAGCAATTTATCCGCTTTTGCGTCCAGTTCCGCAGCATGCGCACGGTCTGTCATCAGCTTTGTGTTGATGAACACATTCAGGCTTGCGGCCTGCAAGGCTGCCTTGCACAGAGCGGCTGCGCAGCCTGCGTCCGAGACGGCCATCACGCTGCCCTTGGCGGCGTATTCTTCCACCAGCACAATGCCCTCGGCGCATTTTTCCATGATCTGCAGCGGCACCGCACAGGCGGCGTCCAGCGCGCTTTCCAGCACGGCGGCTTTGTGTGCGGCCTGTTCCGGCGTGTCCTTTGGCAGACCATAGGCTGCGGCCAGCGGCGCAAAGGCCTCCGCGTCGGCCTGCACCAGAGCTTCCAGCTCTTTGCGCAGGATGTCAGCCCGGGCATTCAGGGCCTGAATGTCCGCTTCCACAGCGGCATATTTCTTTTTGCCGACGGTCAGGCTGCCCACCATGCTGCCCAGTGCTACACCGGCGGCACCCACCAGTGCCGCTGTGCCGCCGCCGCCCGGCGTGGGCGCTTTGCCGGCCAGTTCTGCCAGAAACTGCTCACAGCTCTGCTTCATCATTTCCATTGGTAAATACCTCTCTCTGTTACATAGGCGTCCAGCCGCTGGTCGTGCCTGTCCACGGCGGCATGGGCGACCCGCTGCGCTTCAAATGCAATGCCGATCTTTCCCGCATGGGTGCAGCGGGGAAGAAAGCGGTCGTAATAACCTTTGCCCATGCCGACCCGGAAGCAGTCTGCATCAAAAGCCGTGCAGGGCACAAGGACCAGATCCAGCGCTTCCGGCAGCAGAATTTCCGACCGGCTCAGGATGGGGGTGCGGATGCCGTACTGTCCCACCTCCCAGCCGTCCGGGCCGGGCACAGCGGCGGTAAGGGAATACGCCTCGCCGCACACCGGATAGGCCAGCGTTTTGCCTTGCGCCTGCGCCTTTTCCGCAAAGGCAGAAAGGTCGGCTTCGGAACCAAACGCCGCGTACAGCAGGATGGTCTGCGCATTCTGTACGGCATCCAGCTGCCAGAGGTTCGCACACAGGGCTGCATTTGCTGCGGCGCGTGCCTGAGCAGAAAGCGCCCTGCGTGCGGTACGGCCTGCCCGGCGCTGTGCCTGCTTTTGTTCACTGACCGTCACCGGAGAACACCTCGCTTCATCTGAAGGTTGACTGACTTGAAAAATATACAAAAACAACATTGCATTTTTATACAAGTATAATAAACACTTCAGACGAAAAAAGCAAGCCTTTTGTCAAAATGGAAGTTGAAGATTCTGCAGCTTTCTGCTATGATAAGAGAAAGCAATTCGGTTCGTGCGCGGAGCAGGGTGGCTTGAAGAGATCCGGGGCTTTCCCCGGAAATTGAGAGGGGTAGAATATTATGTACAATGAAATGATGGACACCATCGGTCTGGTCAATACCGTTGATCCGGAGCTGGCTGCAGCCATGGATCGCGAGCTGAACCGTCAGCGCCAGAACATTGAACTGATCGCCAGCGAGAACATCGTCTCTCCCGCCGTCATGGCCGCAATGGGCAGCATCCTGACCAACAAGTACGCCGAGGGCCTGCCCGGCAAGCGTTACTATGGCGGCTGCGTCTATGTGGACGAGGTGGAAAACATTGCCATCGAGCGTGCCTGCAAACTGTTCGGCGCAAAATATGCCAATGTTCAGCCGCACTCCGGTGCACAGGCCAATCTGGCAGTTTATTTTGCTCTGCTGGATCTGGGCGATACTGTCATGGGCATGGATCTGTCTCAGGGCGGTCATCTGACCCACGGCTCTCCGGTGAACATGTCCGGCAAGAACTATAACTTCGTCTCTTACGGTGTCAACGCCGACGGCGTGATCGATTACGCCGAGCTGGAAAAGCAGGTCAGGAAGGTCCGCCCCAAGCTGATCGTGGCCGGTGCATCCGCCTATCCGCGTGCCATCGACTTTGAAAAGATCGCTGAGATCGCCCACGGCTATGGTGCATATCTAATGGTGGATATGGCCCACATTGCCGGTCTGGTGGCAGGCGGCTATCACCAGAGCCCCGTGCCCTATGCAGATGTTGTGACCACCACCACCCACAAGACCCTGCGCGGCCCCCGCGGCGGCCTGATCCTGACCAACAACCCGATCCTTGCAAAGCGCATCAACTCCGCTGTGTTCCCCGGCACGCAGGGCGGCCCGCTGGAGCATGTCATCGCTGCAAAGGCTGTCTGCTTTGGCGAGGCGCTGAAGCCTGAGTTCAAGGAGTATGCCCGCAAGATCGTGGAAAATGCAAAGGCTCTGGCAGATGCGCTGCAGGCTCGCGGCGTCAAGCTGGTATCCGGCGGCACCGACAACCACCTGATGCTCATTGACCTGCGCGACGAGGAGTGCACCGGCAAGGAGCTGGAAGCACGTCTGGACAGTGTGCACATCACCGCCAACAAAAACACCGTTCCCGGCGAGACCCGCAGCCCCTTTGTGACTTCCGGCGTGCGTCTGGGCACTCCGGCTGTCACCACCCGCGGCATGGGCGTGGCCGAAATGAAGGACATTGCAGACTGCATTGCCGACTGCATCTGGCATTATGACGAAAAGAAGGACGAGATCAGCGACCGTGTGCTGAAGCTGACTCAGGACTTCCCGCTGTATCAGTAAATACCGCTCTGTTTGAAAGAGGAAGTGCCTTCGGGTGCTTCCTCTTTCTTTTTTGCAGAGTTTGTGTTACCATAAACGCAAAGACAAAAGGAGAAATGACCATGGAGCGTACAGGGCTGTTACATCTATATTACGGCGACGGAAAGGGCAAGACCACCGCTGCCATGGGCCTTGCGCTGCGGGCGCTGGGCAGCGGAAAAAAGGTGGTGGTCCTGCAGTTTCTCAAGGGAGGACAGAGCGGCGAGATCCCGCTGCTGGAACAGCTGGGCGCAAAGATCTACCGGGGCAAGGCCGGGCAGAAATTCGTGTTCCAGATGAACGAAGCAGAAAAGGCCGCCACCCGCGATCTGCAAAACCGGAACCTTGCTGCTGCTATGACCGAAGACGCCGACCTGCTGGTGCTGGACGAAGCGGGCAGTGCGTGGGAACTGGATATGGTGGATAAGGCCCTGCTGCAAAAAGCTGTGCTGGCCCGGCCTGCAGCACAGGAGTGTGTCCTGACCGCTCATGCCGCTCCGCGGTGGATGCTGGAAGCTGCGGACTATGTGACCGAGATGAAGTGCTGCCGCCACCCGTACCAGAAGGGCATCGCGGCCCGGAAGGGCATTGAATACTGACACAGACAGGACACCGGTGCGGGGTATTTTTATCTTGCATTTATCCGACCGGTGTGATATGATGAAGGCAAGAAACCATGCGTGCATTTTTCTGAGCAGACCCGACAGCAGAAAGGGAACCGCTCCGCACCGCTGCCGGGGCAGTTCTCGGCGGCGTTTTGTTTGCAACGACGGTTAGCATTTCCTAACAGAGCAGATACCTGTGGGTCGGTGTGCGCAGGACATCTGGAGGGGAATAAAATGATTGAAACGATCGTAAAAGTAGATGGTATGATGTGCGGCATGTGCGAGAGCCATGTCAACGAAGCAGTGCGCAAGGCCTTTCCGGAGGCGAAAAAGGTCACATCCTCGCAGGCCAAAGGGCAGACCGTGATCCACTCGGAGCAGCCGCTGGATGAGCAGAAGCTGCGGGATGCCATCAATGCCACCGGTTACGAGGTCAAAGGCGTAAAGAGTGCACCTTACGAGAAAAAAGGCTTTTTCTCGTTCTTGAAAAAATAAGCAGACCCTAAGGTGTATCCGAAAAGTCGAAAATTTAGCCTATTTCTACAAACACAGCTGGATTTTGCGTGAAACAGCCTTGAAATCCACAAAGGATTCCTGCGGCTATTTGCCTTAAATCCCGCTTGTGCTTGCGAAATATTCGTCATTTTCTTTGTTTTCAGATACACCCTAACACACATCAAGGGAGGCGTATCGGTATGAGGATCCTGGTTTATGGTGCGGGCGTTTTGGGCTGTGAGCTGACGCATGTGCTGCTGCAGAACAAAAAGAACGTTGTAACGCTGCTTGCACGCGGTGAGTGGAAGGAGATGATCGACCAGAAAGGTCTGGTCATCCGCCACTGGGCGCAGCGCAGAACGACCACAGAACGTGTAAAGACCATTGATGTCCTTGCGCCGGATGACTTCTATGACCTTGTTTTTGTGGTGGTGCAGGCGGGGCAGCTGCCGGATGTGCTGCCTGTGCTCAAGGCGAACAGGAGCCAGTACTTTGTGTTCGTGGGCAACGACCCTCATGCAAAGCAGGTCTTGGAGTACATGCAGCGTCCGGCTGATAAGATCGCATTCGGCTTCCAGAACTCCGCAGGACACCGGGAACATGGACGCGTGGTCAGCGCGCACGTCGGGGTGGGCATGACGGTGGGCGGCGCAACAGCACCGCTGTCCGGTGCGTTCCGCATCCGGCTCAAGACTGCCTTTGACGGCACGAAATATAAGCTTACCTTCTACAGTGATATGGACGAGTGGCTCAAGTGTCACATTGCCTTTATCCTGCCGGTGTGCTATGTCTGCTACGCCTGCAATGGAGACCTGACCCGCGCCACCCGACAGCAGCGCGGAGCGATGATCGATGCCGCCTATGAAGCATGTCTGATGCTCAAGGATGCCGGTATCCCGGTGAATGACAAGGAAAACACGGATGTTTACAAGCCGGGTTCTGCAGGCCGCCGTCAGGTGGAAGCCATGGTGCTCGTGATGGCAAAAACGCCGCTGGGCCGTTTGTGTGCATCGGACCACGCAATGAACGCAGTGTCCGAAATGAAATATCTGGACGAGGCCTTTGAGGCTCTGCGCAGGCAGACCGGTACGGCAATGCCCATGTGGGAAAAGCTGCGCAGCGAGATGCCGCCCTGGGAGACGCTGCAGCACCAGAAATGATGCCGGGCCGTCGCAAATAAGACAAAAAATTACCACCGCCGGACCGATCAGAAGATCGGAAAGGCGGTGGTTTTTGTCTGCGTCTATTTCTGCCAGAAATCCTGCAGCGCCTGCCCAAGCTCCTCGGCGCTGTGCAGATACCGGATGTGCTGCCAGTGCGGCGGGAACAGCCGGGCATAATCCGGCCGGGCAAAGCGGTCATCCAGCAAAAGCACCACACCCCTGTCCTCCGGTGTGCGGATGACCCTCCCGGCGGCCTGCAGCACCTTGTTCATGCCGGGATAGCGGTAGGCATAGTCGAATCCGGAGCCGTTTTGTGCATCGTAGTAGCGGCGCAGCATTTCCTGCTGGGGGTTCACCTGCGGCAGACCGACCCCCACGATCGCACACCCGATGAGCCGGTCGCCTGCAAGATCCACGCCTTCGCCAAAAACACCGCCCAGCACCCCAAAACCCAGCAGAGTTTCTTTTGGCTGCGGCATAAATTGTGCAAGAAATTCTGCCCGGGCAGCATCGTCTGTGCCGCTCTCCTGCACAAGTGTGCGGATGTCCGGGTGACGCGCTGCAAAATCTTCATATACCTGCCGGAGATAGGCGTAGCTTGGGAAAAACGCCAGATAATTGCCGGTTTTTCCGCTGGTCAGCCGGGCCAGTGCATCCGAAACGGCCTGCACACTGGCTTCCCGGTCGCGGTAGCGGGTGGAGATATTTGCCATACAGTAAAGACCAAGATTTTCGGCAGGGAAGGGGCTGGGCAGCGCCACGGCCCGGGCATCCGCACAGCCCAGCACGCCCCGATAATAGCTGGGCGGGGTGAGTGTTGCGCTGAACAATGCGGCACAGCGTCCGGCAGCAAGGCTGGCCTCCACAAAGGGCGCCGGGTCCAGACACAACAGCTGCAGTTCCAGCTCACTGCCGCGGGCAGTCAGCTGGGTGACAAAATGGCTGTCGTACCGTTCGGAAGAGCGGAGGATATCCTGCACCGCAAAATAAAGCTCCAACAGCTGCGTGTGGGCATCCGCGTCCGGGTTCGCTTCCAGCCAATCCTGCAAGGGAGCCTGCACCGCCCGCAGCGGGCTGAGCAGGGCAGACGGAAGCTCCTGCAAAAACACGGTGCCGTCCTGTGCATACAGCGGCTCGGGCAGTTCCGGCACAGGGTCCTGCAAAGACGGCAGAAGGGTGGTCTGTGCGGTGTCGGTTTCCGGTGCGCCGGTCTGGCTGCGGCGCGGTGCCAGACGCACGCAGGCTTTCCGGATATCCAGAAACGCGCGGTCAGCGCGGGTCAGCGCGGTCCGGAGGGAACTTTTCCCTTTGCCGAGGGCGCGTTTTGCCTCGGTCAGACTGCTTTTGAAAAAGCGTGCGGAGTACATGGCTCTGGCCCGGTCGGGAAGGTTGTGTGCCTCGTCGATCAGGAACAGCCAGTCGCCGGAAGCATCAAAGAACCGCTTCAGGTGTACGACGGGGTCGAACAGATAATTGTAGTCGCCGATCACCACATCGCACCATTCGCTCAGGTCCAGCCCCAGCTCAAAGGGACACACCGAAAAACGCTTTGCCGCCCCGGCCAGCGCGGCGCGGTCAAAGCTGCCGGTACCGTCCAGCAGTGCGGACAGGGCATCTTTGATGCGATCATAGTAGCCGTTGGCATAGGGACAGAGCTCCGGCAGACAGGCGGGATGCCCTTCCGGGTC
>OKSX01000464.1_pt1 | contig 26857 bp, 18 predicted proteins | sample 1606391 | NCBI WGS metagenome assembly OKSX01 (sample SAMEA3879578, study PRJEB24766) | human gut metagenome | biome: human-associated habitat; feature: feces | place: USA | collected 1985/1987
ATGCCGCCCTGACGGGCCAGATCCTCACCCATGACGAAAATGGTTTCGTCCTTTGCCATGGTTTCCGCCATGGCCTTCTCACGTTTGGCAACCGCCGCATCATACGCGGCCTTATAGTTTTTCTCAGTGGGCTTACAGGCCGGAAGCAGCAATGCGGCAGCTGCCGCCGCTATAATAAGTTTCTTCATAATCAGATTCAATCTATCGATTCGAGAATACGGGTCTCGCGCGGCGCGAATGTATATTTGCAGTCCTGCGGTATCAATACAACGGTCTCACCCGTCACGACATCTCTGAAACGTTTCCCCTCAGGGATGATTTCGAGATAGCGGGTCATATCCACCTCATTCTCCACATCTCGGCCGTTCATCACTATAACAGCAGAGTCATCGCCTTTGCGGCGCTCATAGAGATAGATACCGTTAGTAGGCATGAAGTGCTTCATGCTCCCCTCCCCTATAGCCTTGCTGCCACGGCGCCAGCGGTTCACGGCCGCTATGTAGTCGAAGGCCTCGTTCTGCAGGTCGCTGCGCCCCTCACGCTCGAACACCGACGAGGTGTCGCCCGGAAAACCGCCGGGCATATCCTTGCGGACATTGCCGTCGCCACCCTCGCGCGTGCCGTGCATCAGCAGTTCCGTGCCGTAGTAGAGCTGCGGAATACCGGGAATGGTGAGCAGTAGCGTCAGCGCCTGCTTCCACTGGGCGAGCGTTTCCGGCTCTTTGAGGATGAAGCGCTCGGTGTCGTGGTTGTCGAGAAAGCGGAGCACGTTCATCGGGTCGGGATAGAGATAATCGAGCGCAAGGTGGTCGTAGATCACGTTCAGACCGTTCCATGGGTCGGTATCAGCCTTGAAAGGCGCCATATCGCGGCTCTTTATCATCAGCGGGAAGTCCATCACCACGGGGAGATGCGTGTCGGGATTCCGTTTCGTTGCGAGGGGCGATCCGGCCTGCCAGTAGGCCTCGCCGCCGGTTTCGCCAAACCAGCATTCCCCCACGATGTTGAAGTCGGGATATTCCGCCTTCACGGCATCGATCCAGCGGGCCATGGCCCGCTCGTCGGCGTAGGGATAGGTATCCATACGTATGCCGTCGATCTGCGCCTCTTCGATCCACCAGATGGAATTCTGGATGAGATATTTCATCAGATGCGGATTGCGCTGGTTGAGGTCGGGCATCTCCTCCACGAACCAGCCGTCTTGTGTCAGCCGGCGGTCGTAGTCGGAGCTGTAGGGATCGGTGATTGTGGATAGCCGGTAGTTAGTCTTTACATAGCCGTCGGGGAAGTTGAACCAGTCGGACGACGGTCGATTCTCGAACCAGGGATGGGCCGAGCCGCAATGGTTGAAGATCATATCCATCACGGTCTTGATACCGTTGTCGTGGAGTGTGTCGACAAGCGCGGCATACTCCTCGTTGCTGCCGAAACGGGGATCGACGCGATAATAGTCGGTGGTGGCATAACCGTGATAGCTGCCGCCGGGCATATCGTTCTCGAGCACCGGGTTGAGCCATACGGCGGTAATGCCGAGCGAGTCGAGATAGCCGACATGATCGGCGATACCTTTGAGGTCACCGCCGTGACGGGTGTTTGGATTGGTGCGGTCAACCGGCACGCGATGGCGCAACGTGGCCACGTCATCGATAGAAGGATCGCCGCTGGCGAACCTGTCGGGCATCACCATATAGAGCACGTCGGCGGCCGAGAAGCCTTGCGCTCCCCGCTGAGAGCGACGTGCGCGAAGCTCGAAATCACGCGAAACATGCTTCCGCCCTTCGCGCCATTGAAGCTTCATGACACCGGGACGGGTTTCGGGGGAAACCGTGAGATAGACGAACTGCCAGTCAGGACTCCCGTCGAGGCGCGCTACTGAATCTATGCGCACTCCGGGATAATCCACAGAGAACTCCGCGCCGCGTATGTTCTTGCCATGAATCTGAAGCTGTAGCGATGTGTCGCGCATGCCGGTCCACCAGTGGGGCGGCTGGATACTCTCTACATCAAACGGGGCCGCGGCCGATGCCGAGAGCGCACCGCCCGCCACTAAGCAGAAAAGGTCACGGCATACACGCCGCGACCTGTTGATTGATTTCTTGATCCTGTTTTTCATATCACATGTCAGTCTACCTGGATTACAAGGTGGTGGGTCAGACTCCAGAATTTCGCAGGATTGGTGATCTGGATTGTCTTCGGGCCATCTTTCTCGCCTGTGATCTTATAGGAATCGGCCGGCATGTTGGTCCAGATTTTCACCTTCTTGGCATTGGTAGGGATAGAAGTAAGCGTGCGCATGTCGGCGGTCACGAAGTATGAGCTGTCGAAGTTACCCTTCAGCACTTTCGTGGAGCCGAGGAATTTCTTCTCCAAGAGTCCGTTCTTCTTGAGATCTTTGTTGGAACCGATGGCATAATAAACGCGGTTGGCTTCGTTTTCGGCGGCAACAGCCTGAGCCTGCGCTTCGTCTTTGGCTGCGGTCTCGTTCTTCAGCTGCTCCTGACCCTCGGCCACCTGATTGTTCAGGTTTTCAATCTGACCTTTGGCGGCTGCCAATTCGCTCTCAAGCTGGGCGATTTTCTGATCCTGCGATGCAAGACGCTCTTTGAGCTGAGTGATTGTCTTTGTCAATACGCTGTTCTGGTTGCCCGAATTCTTGAGTTTGGCCTCCATTGAGGTGAGTAGTTCTTTATTGGCAGCCAGACGGGCCTTGATCGACGCGAGATTATGGCGGATTTCCGCACGACGGTCGGCATTGTCGCCGGCACCCATATTGTAGAGAAGTCCCTCCTGAACGTTGATGGAATCAAGTCCGGTATAGATGTCTCCCATCAGCAACATAAGAGAGTCGTTGAAAGTGGTGGCTTCCTGATACTCAGCGGTAAGATCGGCGATTCGGAGGGAATCCTCCTCAAGTTTCTTCTGATTTCCGGAGCATGAGGCAAGCATCAGCAAGCCGGCTCCCATGATGATAATACTCTTTTTCATTTTGATATACATTAGTTTAAAGTTCAATTTGATAAAAAATATGCGAATCGGTTCAATCCGCATCTCCTGCGGAGAGGAGTTGTTTTTTAGCGGAATCGCAACCCTCGATTATAATAACAATTTCTCCTTTCGTCTGGTTCGATGCATAAAAATCCGCCAGATTTCCGAGAGTATCCTTGTTTACGGTTTCGTGAATCTTAGAAATCTCGCGACACACAGCAGCCTGACGGTCGGTGCCGAAAGACTCCGCAAGTTGGCGCAATGTGCGTGCAAGCCTGAGGGGAGACTCATAGATAACCACCGTGCGCGGATCGGCGGCAAGTTCGGCGAGACGGGTAGCCCTCCCCTTTTTAAGCGGCAGGAAGCCCTCGAACACGAACCGGTCGCAGGGGAGTCCCGAATCGACAAGGGCGGGCACAAAGGCCGTGGCTCCGGGGAGGCACTCCACGTCGACACCTCTTTGCCGGCATTCGCGGGAGAGCAGAAAGCCGGGATCCGAAATACCGGGCGTGCCGGCATCGGAAACGAGTGCTGCGGTCTCCCCCGATTCCAGACGGTCGACGATTCCCGCAACTGTCTGGTGCTCGTTGAATTTATGATGACTGCGCATGGGAGTGTGGATATCGAAATGCTTCATCAGCTTCCCCGATGTCCGCGTATCCTCGGCAAGTATGAAATCAACCTCCTTGAGAACCCGTATGGCTCGGAATGTCATATCCTCCATATTTCCCACAGGTGTGGGAACTATAAAAAGTTTTCCGCTCATCCTTCGAAATATATGCGGATTATCTCAAGAAAATCCACTACTTCGGGATTCTCCGGATCCCATCCGAGACTACCGATGAAATAATCCTCGGCTTCATCATAGCTGTCCATGCAGGCCACTCTGCCGAGTGCTTCGGAAAACTCGCTGTCGGAGTTGCTGAAAAGCTCTCGACGGAAGCGGAAACGGTCGTTGAGACAGAAAGCCGGCTTCCGGCCGGTGCCTCCGCTCTTAGGCTTTGCCGAAGCTACCGTCGGCTCCTCATCGATATTTTTCGGTTCTTCCTCTGATTTTTCCGACTCCTCAGCGGTTTTTTCCGGCTCCTCAGCGAAATCCAGAGTATCGGAGAACTCGGTGATTTCAGTGCGGATCGGCTCTTTAAGGTCCTTAGAGTCCTTAGAGCTAATGCTATTAGGCTCATTAGGCTCATTAGTCCCATCAGCCCCATTGGCTCTCAGCCCCGCGAGGCGCGCCTCGATCAGAGGCGCCAGCTCATCTATCTTCTCTTCTCTCAACTGGGCGAGCTCCAGCAATCCCTCAAGTTCATAAATCTTGTCCTTGAGATTCTTGATTTCCTCTATCGTCATATTCTTCAGTTTTCTGTTCATCGGCGTAGCCGGGCACGAATGTGCGCATCAAGGCACGCTTCACGGCCTCGCGCGCTTTAGTGCGGTCGGTCATATTATTGAGCATCACCACTATCACGTGGGTTGGTGCGTAATCATCGTCAAGCTTATAGCCGGCATAGCACTGAATACCTTTCATGCTGCCCGTCTTCATGGCCACATAGCCGTCGAGCGGCGTGCCGGCAAGGAACCGCCGCAAGGTTCCCTCCTGACCCGCCAAAGGGAAGAATGAGGCGTAATAGGGATCCACGGAGCGGTCGGCAAGCACGGCGGCCATAAACTCGGGGGTAACCCTGTTTTGCCGTGACAGTCCGGAGCCATCCACAATATGCACCCCTTCGAGCGGTGCCTTGCGTCGTTTCCAGTAATTCATCTCACGCGATGCGCCGGCTTCGGTTGATCCTTTTTCTCCGCAGGCCACTGCGTAAGTGCGCAGCAACGCTTCGGCATACTGATTGTCGCTGCGCATCATGCAGGAACGCATGATCTCGTCGAGCGGAGCCGACTGATGATCGACCGAAGCTCACGGGAGCCGGACCGCATATCGTCGCCGCGAAGAGTGATGCCCCCTTGCGACAATGCGGCCCGCAAGCGCGTGCTCATCACGGCCGAGGGATTCGGCACCGAGCGGCTGCCGGAGGCGTTGTCCTCGAAGTTCAATGCGTACGAGCCGGTCCCATAGGCATGTGGCAGATCGCCCGACATCCAGGAGGGAGGGACAGCCGGACCGTCCCAGAGATCTTCATCGTATATAATGCGGCCACCAATCTCTCGAACGCCGATCTCTTTGAGGGCCGACACTATCTCGGCGCAGATATCCTTTCCGGCAACGTGACGCGAGTTGAGCGACGGGTCGCCGCTCCCCTCAACCACTATATTCCCCTCCACAACTCCATCGCGCACCGGAGCCGTGAGCCATACCCTCGTATGGAAACGGCTCTCGACATCGCGTTTCTCGAGCAGAGTGGCGGTGGTGACGCATTTCATGATCGAAGCGGGGATCAGAGGCTTCTCGGCGTTGTAGGCCACCAGCGTCTCACCGCTGGAGAGATCGCGTATCAGCAATGCCGACGCCTCCGGGGCGATTCCCGCGGAGGTCCGGAAGTCATCCTCCGTGCGGGCCATGGCCCCGAACAGCACGAAGGACATCAACAATATTACCAATCTGATGCGCATTCCAAATTTCATAACACAAAATTAACGCTTCCTGCTTCTACATACAAATCTTTTTTGTAATTTTGATTTTCTTTAGACTCTGTTCCTTAAAATTTCGGAGTCGTAAGTAAACAAATTCTCCGTCGTCCCAATAAAAATACTATGGACATCAAAACCGACGACCGCCGGCCCTATACCTTCGACAGAGTGATCCGAATCCTCTTCTCGGTATGCACCATTCTGGCCGTTCTTTATCTGCTTAGCATCCTAAAGGGTGTACTTCTCCCCTTTCTCGTGGCCTGTCTGATAGCCTACATGCTCGAACCAATCGTGCAGTGGAATCTCCGCTGGCTGCACACCCGCTCGCGCTTCATCCCGGTGGTGCTCACGCTGCTCGAGACCTGCGTTGTTTTCGGAGGATTCTGCGTGCTGTTCTTCCCCTATCTCATCTCGGAATGCTCGCAGATGGCTGAGATGGTGAAGACCTATGCCACCAAAGAGATGAATATCCCCTATATATCGGAAAGCATACACCGGTTTATCCGCGACAACATCGACTTCAATCAGATTTCGCGCCTCCTCTCCGAAGAGCAATGGCAGAAACTGCTGCGCGAAAGCATCTCCTCCTCCTGGAATTTCCTGAGCTCGGGACTCGCGTTTATCTTCGGAGTGGTGAGCTGGCTGATAGTGATTCTATATGTGATCTTCATCATGCTTGATTATGAACGGCTAATGCTCAGCTTCCGCCAGCTTGTGCCCCACAGCCACCGTCACCGCGTCTTCCATATCTTCCGCGACATAAAGAACGCCATGAACCGCTATTTCCGCGGTCAGTTCCTGATTGCCTGCATCGTGGGAGTGCTTTTCTCCATCGGTTTCCTAATCATCGGGCTACCGATGGGTGTGGTGCTCGGCCTCTTCATCGGTATGCTCAACATGGTGCCTTACCTCCAGCTCATCTCCCTGCCGATAACGGCGCTTCTATGTCTGGTATGGACAGTAAGCACGGGCGGCGATTTCTGGCTTATCTTCTGGGAAGCCATGGCTGTATACGTGATCGTGCAATGCATCCAGGACCTCCTCCTCACCCCGAAAATCATGGGAAGCGCCATGGGCCTCAACCCGGCAATCATCCTCCTCTCCCTGTCTATATGGGGCAGCCTGCTGGGCTTCATGGGCCTCATAATAGCCCTTCCTCTCACCACCCTCCTTCTTTCATACTATAACCTTTATGTGATTCAGCGCATTCAGGAGAAAAAGATATCACGATGAATATGATCCACGTCCCCGCATCGGCGGAATTCGCCGGTCTCGCTCAGGAGACTGTAACACAGATAGAGCATGAGGCTCATGCCGAGATCAGTCCCGACACCCGGTCGGCTTCGGCCGAGGAGAACCATACCAACGGCCTTATAGGCGATCTGGCGTGGATTCTTCTGCTCGGCGCCATAGTGACCCTACTCTTCAAAAAGCTGAAGCAGCCGGTGGTGCTCGGATATATCCTCGCAGGATTCCTCGCCAGCCCAAAGTTCGAATACCTCCCCTCGATCTCCAACCTTGAGAATATCAGCTTCTGGGCGGAATTGGGCATAGTGGTGCTCATGTTCTCCATCGGTCTGGAATTCTCTTTCCGCAAGCTGATGAACTCAGGGTCGTCAGCGGTGGTGACGGCTCTGATAATCATCACGGGCATGACTTTCGCGGGATTCGGCGTGGGATGCATTTTAGGGCTCAACAGCATAAACTGCGTATTTCTCGGAGGCATGATCTCCATGTCGTCGACAACCATCATCATGAAGGCGCTCGACGACCTTGGTCTCAAGCAGAAGAAATTTGCATCCTTGGTGCTGGCAGTGCTTATCATAGAGGATCTTTTCGCCGTGCTGATGCTGGTGCTTCTCTCCTCGCTTGCCATGGGCGACGTGAAGGGGATGGACCTTCTCTTCAGCATCGGCAAGCTTCTCTTCTTCCTCATCATCTGGTTTTTGGTGGGCGTCTATGTCATTCCCTCCTTCCTCACCCGCGTCAGATCATATCTGAACGACGAGACACTTTTGGTGGTGGCCATGGGGCTCTGCTTCTCGATGGCGGTGTTCAGCGTGATATGCGGATTCTCGCTCGAATTGGGAGCATTCGTGATGGGTTCGATCCTTGCAGGCACGGTGATGGCCGAGCGGATGGAGCGCGTGATAGGCCCTGTTAAAAACCTCTTCGGCTCTGTGTTTTTCATCTCTGTCGGAATGATGGTAGATCCGCATGTGCTCGTGCAATACTGGTGGCAGATTCTGATTCTTGCCGCCGTGGTGATCGCCGGCATGATTATCTTCGGCACGCTCGGTATGCTTGTCACCGGCCAGAATCTCAAGGTAGCTATCGAAAGCGGTTTTACTCTCACCCAGATCGGTGAGTTCTCGTTCATCATCGCTTCGCTGGGCATGAGTCTCGGCGTACTCGACACTTCGCTCTATCCTATCATCGTGGCCGTGTCGGTGCTCACGATCTTCACTACGCCATATTTCATAAAGATGGCCGACGGAGCATATTCCTTGATTGAGAAGCGGCTCCCGAGGGGCCTTGAATTCCTCATCTCGCGCTATTCCAAGCAGGTGAGCGATTCCAACGAGACTCGGCGACTCTGGAAAGCCATTATCAAGCGCTATCTCTGGCGGATACTTCTCTATTCGGTGATCCTGCTTGCGGAAATCATCTTCTCGCGAAAGTTCCTCTTCCCCTTCGCCGAGCAACTGTTCCCGGTATGGGGCAAACTGCTCGCCACTGTGGTGACACTTCTGGCAATGGCACCCTTCATTGTCTCGCTGAGTTTCAGCACCACGGCTGCCGACGAGCGGCTGCAGCTGCACCGCACGGCAAGTTTCTATGATGTGCCTCTCGTGGCTATGCGCATAGTGCGCTATCTTATAGCGCTCTTCTTCATCGTATATTTCTGCACCTTGGCATATTCATCGATCGTGGGATGGATCGTGGGTGTAGGCTGCTTCATCCTCATCATGGTGTTCGCCTCCACGAAACTGATGCAGAACTATCACAATATGGAGACGCGGTTCATGAACAACCTCAACAGCCGAGAGAATACGCGTCTGGGCACCAACAACAACCTTGTCGACGACATGCACCAGGCATATATCGAGGTGGGACAGAGCACACCCTTCGTGGGCGATAAGATCAAGGATACCGGTCTTCGCCGCGATTACGGAGTGAGCATCTCGAGCATCCAGCGGGGCGACGACTACATGCCGCTCCCATCGCCGATGGCACGCATCTTCCCCGGAGACATTCTGGGCGTGATCGGCTCCGATGACCAGCTCAAGCATCTCAACGAGGATATCGAGGAGGCGCGCGTGGCCTACGCCGCCCGTCCGCACATGCAGCACAAGGCTGAGCTGAAAAGCCTCAAGCTCACGGAGAAATCGCCGATAATCGGCCTGCCGCTCGGCGACACCAATATTCAGAAGGATTATTATTCGATGATTGTGAAGATACAGCGCGGTGAGGATGAGTTCATTCAGCCCGCTCCGCAGACCGTGCTCCGCGCGGGCGACATTATCTGGGTTGTCGGCGATCCCGACTTCTTCGACAAGATGAAATAGCCGCCCGGCCCGCAACATTTTAAGCAACAGAGTCTAAATATCGCGGATATTGACGGAAAGTGGAGGATTGCCTTCGTTATCATATATGACTGTTGAGCCGGTGACGTTGGATAGTTTTTCACTGACTTTTCTCATGTTGTCCAAATAATTTGAACGAAGGGTTGCTCCGGACTTAATTTCATAGAGATGGAGTCCGCCATCCTCTTCGGCTACGACATCAACCTCCAGACCTGATTTTTCCCGATAAAAATACAATCGAGGCTCTTTACCGGCGTTATATCTTCTTTTGAGCAACTCACAGACAGCAAGATTCTCAAAAAGAGAACCTCTCATTTGATGAGATTTCAACACACCCTCGCTTTCGATTCCTAAAAGAAAACATGCCAATCCTGTATCATAGAAATATATCTTTGGCATCTTGGTAAGGCGCTTTGAAAAGTTTGAATAATAAGGCATCAAGGGGAATGCTATATACGAGGTCGCCAATATTGACAACCATTCCTTAATCGTTACCGATGAAACTTCTGCTTCACGCGCCAAGGCAGAGGCGTTGAACTCGGAGCCTATCCGAGAAGCCAAAAGACGCATAAACTTATCGAAAGCCATTATATTTCTGACTTTCAGCAGGTCTCTAAGGTCCCTTTCCACATAGGTATTGTAGTATCCTCTGTAATAAAGATTAAAAGGAGTTCCCCGAGCGATGACACGAGGATAGAGTCCCTCTGTTATTATTCTGTCTGTGGTTTGATCCCACACAACTTCCTTTGCTTCGGGAATGGAGAATGGAAGCAACGTAAAGATTGCGGCTCTCCCGGCCATAGACTGGGATTTTGTCCGGAGCAATGAGAAATTGCTGCTGCCGGTCAAGATATATTTCCTATTCTTGAACTCGTCAACCCTGACCTGTATCATAGATAATATCTCTGGCACATTCTGCACTTCGTCAATGATAGCATTATTTCCAAGTGAGTCTAAAAATCCACCCGGGTCTCTCATGGCATCGGTTCGCGATGTAATATCCTCCAAATTTGCATAACAATAGTCCGGGAATAAATGTCGGCACAGGGTGCTCTTGCCCGACTGGCGTGGGCCGGAGACGATAATTACAGGAAAATATTGATGAGTATTTAAAATAGTCTCGGACAGAGATCTATCAAAATAATCGCTCATATTTTTAAATATTATATACTACAACTTTAAATTATTTAAAGTTGTACTTTAATATTAAATTAGTGTCTAAAAAAGAGAGGTTTTAAACCTCTCTTCTCTGGCGGAGTGACCGAGATTCGAACTCGGGATACGCTTTTGGCGTATACACGCTTTCCAGGCGTGCCTCTTCAGCCACTCGAGCATCACTCCAGGTTGTTATTGTTGTTTCTGCCGCCGATCTCAGCTTTCTGATTTTCTGCTATTCCGGGAGCGCTTCGGCTCCGGAGGGATGGCGGCCACTATAATCGTCCTGATGTTATTGTTGTTTAATTGTATGCTTCTGAGAGAAGAATCATACTCGGAGAGAATGGCCGGAAGTGGCTTGGCCGGCCCGTGAAATCTCGTTTCACACTGCGAAGTTAATGCTTTTAATTGAATTGACAATATCTTTTGATGTTTTTTTATTAATTTTGTATCATAATTATCGGAAAAGGTTCCGAGAAAGCGATGCGAGAAGCATCCTTTGGCGTCAAGCCGAGATGGTGTGTAAAAGCATCCTTAAACATTAAGCTATGAAAAGGTATTTCAAGAGTGTATTGGCCGCGGTTTCGGTGCTTTGCATCGCTTCGGCCATATCCTTATCCGGATGCGGCAAGAGAGGCGACGGTTCCGACTCAGCCTTCCCCTCCGATTTCAAAGCGATGGGCGACACGGCCCGCGTGGCTTTTGTGATGAAACATGCCGCCCCGGATTCCGTGGCCCGTTTTATATGCAGGGCCGCTTTGGGTGAGATCGAGGGGGCTCCCATCGACAGCCTCGGCATAGCCACAAGTTATGCCTACGAGAAATATACCGGCAAGGATATGGACCTCTTCGGCGAGGCTTACGATGAGTTCGTGGCATCCCTTCCGCTCGACAAGAAGATGCGCATGTATGCGATGGCCGGCGTGGAAGACCCGCAGGGTCTCGGTCTGACTCTCGGACTCGAATACATGCAGTCGATACGCGACAAAAACATGAAGGCCGACGAAGTGGAGCGCGAGCTGAAAGCTTTCAAGAAAGCATGCGGCAACGATTCCGACACCTACCGGCGGTTCATTATCGGCTTCCACACCGTGCTCAAGTCCGATCGGGGCGCCGATATGCCCAAAGAGATCTACGACCGGTTTATCGACTACGACAAAGATTTTTAATATAATGAAGACATTTTCCGAATATACAGGCGTCATCGAGAAATCGCTCCGCGAGCTTAAACTACCCGGAGGTGAGCTCGCCTCGCTTTACGAACCGATTGCCTATGCACTTGCCGCAGGCGGCAAACGTCTGCGTCCAGCCCTGCTGCTGATGGCCGCCGATGCTTTCGGCTGCAAAGCCGAAGAGGCTTTCCGCCCCGCAGTGGGAATAGAGATGTTCCATAACTTCACGCTCCTACACGACGACGTGATGGATAATTCCGACACGCGGCGCGGCCGCCCGTCGGTCCATGCCAAATGGGATGTGAACACAGCCATACTCTCCGGCGACACAATGCTCACCTTGGCCACTCAGCTCATCTCCGAAGTCGACGGCCGCCTGCTTCGCGAAGTGCTCGACACCTTCAATTCGATGGCTATCCGTATCTATGAAGGGCAGCGCCTCGACATGGATTTCGAACAAAGCGGAGACGTGACAATCGACGACTATCTGCGCATGATTATGGACAAGACCGGAGCCCTTCTCGGTGCCTCGGCGAAGATCGGCGCCCTTATCGGCGGAGCTTCCGCAGAGGATGCCGCAAAGATGTATGAATACGGCATGATGCTCGGCGTCGCTTTCCAGATTCAGGACGACTGGCTTGATGTGTTCGGAGATTCCACCACATTCGGCAAGCCTATCGGCGGCGATATCAACAACAACAAGAAATCCTTCCTGCTTCTCAGCGCCCTCGGGGAGAAGACACCCGAGGCCGATGCCCTGCGCGAGGCCATGAGACTTCCTGCCGGGCCGGTGAAGATAAAGACCGTGACGCGCATTTACGAGAAGATGGGAGTATCGGAGAAATGCCGCTCCGAGATTGCCCGCTATTCCTCGAAAGCGCTCAACGCGCTGCGCGGCACATCGATGAGCGACGACGCCAAAGAGCTCTTCCGACGCGTTGCCGACAAACTCACCGGACGAAAGAAATGACCGATACCCACACCCATCTATATATGGATGCCTTTGCAGGCGAGGAGGCGCAGGCCGTGGAGCGTGCGCTTGCCGCCGGCGTAAGCCGGATGGTTTTCCCGGGAGTCTCCCCCGAAAGCCATGAGGCCATGATGGCGCTCCACCGCCGCTTTCCGGAATCGACCTGCGTGGCGCTCGGACTCCACCCCACGGAGGCCGGCGAGGATTTCCGCGAAGTCCTCGACAGCATGGAACCTCTGCTCGACAGCGGCGATTATAAGGCCGTCGGAGAGGTGGGCATCGACCTCCACTGGGATTCCTCTACACTCGGGCGCCAGAAGGAGGCATTCGCACGCCAGCTTATCTGGGCGGCGCAACGCGGCCTCCCCGTGATTATCCATTGTCGCGATGCCGTGGAAGAAACCCTTCAGACCCTTCGCGAATGCCCGTTGCCTCTCCCTCCGCTTGTGTTCCATAGCTTCACGTCGGGCATTAAAGATGTGAGGCACATCAGGGAAGTGTGCGATCCCTACTTCGGCATCAACGGAGTCGTGACATTCAAGAATGCCGCGGTGCTGCGAGAAGCAATTCCCGAGATAGGGATAGACCGGATCATTCTCGAAACCGATTCCCCATATCTCGCGCCCGTGCCTCATCGCGGAAGCCGCAATGAAAGCTCCTACATCCCGCTTATACGCGATGCGGTGGCCGCCACGCTCGGTATCGCTCCCGAAGAGGTGGAACATATCACAGACAATAACGCAAAGAAATTTTTTGGATTTTGATATCATTCCCTCTACAGCAACCTGTTGCGATTTTCCTGCTTGTTCTCCTGCTCATACTGCTGGGGCCGCTGGTATTCCGTCCGCTTAGGATTCCCTCCATCGTCGGCATGATCATCGCAGGCATGGCCGTAGGCCCCTACGGCCTCAATATTCTTGAGAGAGATTCAAGTTTCCGCATATTCGGCGAGGTCGGAATCCTGTATATCATGTTCTTGGCCGCTGTAGAGATAGATATGTTCCATCTGCGGCAATATTCCCGCAAAGGGCTGGTTTACGGCCTTCTGTCGTTTGCTCTGCCCATGGCGGCCGGTATCTTCGGCTCGCGCTATGCTTTCGGCGTAAGCTGGACCACCGCGGTGCTTATCGCCTCGATGTATGCCTCCCACACGCTCATCTCCTACCCTGTGGTGAGCCGTTTCGGGCTCTCCAACCACCGTTCGGCGGTGATAGCCGTCTTCGGCACGATTGTGGCCGTTCTGCTCGCGCTGTTCACCCTCGCTCAGGTCGTATCGGCCAACGCCAACGGGGGCGAGATCCATCCCGGCGACATATTCCGCCTCATAGCCCTTTCCGCAATTTTCATGATAGCGGTGGGTTATTCATTCCCCTGGCTCACCCGCCGCGTTTTCAGCCATAACAACGACCCGATAACCCAGTATATCTTCATCCTCGCCCTTGTCTTCATAGCCTCGTTGATTGCGCAGCTCATCGGCCTCGAAGCCATCCTCGGCGCCTTCTATGCCGGTCTGGTGCTCAACAGGATGATTCCGGCGCGCTCCGGGCTGATGAAGAACATCAAGTTTGTGGGCAACGCGCTGTTCATTCCCTATTTCCTTATCGGAGTGGGAATGCTTATCAACATCGGCGTTATCGTGAAAGGATGGGGAGTGGCATGGGTGGCTCTCAACATGACGGTTGTGGCCCTTTTCACCAAATGGCTCGCCGCATGGGCGGCATGCCGCATGTTCGGTCTTGCGCGCCTTGACCGCGCGCTGATGTTCGGTCTATGTTCCGGCAAAGCCGCCGCTACTATCGCCGCCACAATGATCGGCTTCCAATACGGTCTGCTCACAGAAGATATCATGAACGGAGCCGTTGTAATGATCCTTATATGCTGTCTTGTCTCCACAGTCGTTACTGAAAACGCCGCCAGGCGCATCCGTATCGGGCTTACGGCTGAAGACCTAAGCCACGACGAGCTTACTCCGGGCGAGTTCGCCCGTCAGCTCGTGGCCGTTGCCAATCCGGTCACGTCGGAAGGTATTATGCGCCTGGCCATGTTCATGCGTGACCCCTCGAATCACAACCCCGTCACAGCGCTTTTCGTGCGCAGCAACGATGACTCCTCCGTGCTCCAGATGGGGCGCAACGCCTTGCAGAGCGCCTCTGCTGTGGCCGAAGCCATGGATGTTGAGGTCAAGAAAGTGGAACGCTATGACCTCAACGTGGTGTCCGGACTTACGAATGTAGGGAAAGAGGAGAATTCCACGGAAATGGTGATCGGTCTTCACCGCAAGTCGAATGTCGTCGATACATTCTACGGAGCCATGATAGAACAACTGTTGCGTTCCACCAACAAGATGGTGATGATGTCGCGATGCTTCATCCCGGTAGATACCGTGGACCGCATAGTGGTGGCAGTTCCTGAAAAAGCCGAATATGAGACCGGCTTCAAGCTCTGGCTCATGCGCGTGGCCAATCTCGGAGCCCAGGTCGGCGCGCGCCTCCTCTTCATCTGCTACACCGCCACGAAAGAATTCATCCGCGGCATAATCGCCGAAGGAGGCTACGAGGTGCGCCACGACTACCGCACAATGGATTCCTGGGACGATTTCATCCTTCTATCAGGAGAAGTCGAGGCCGACGACCTGCTTGTGGTCATCGGCGCCCGAAAGGGGTCCATCTCCTATTCCGGCGACCTCGAAAACATGCCCGGCTTTCTCGGCCGCCATTTCACGCGCCACAATCTGCTCGTGATCTACCCCCGCCAATACTGATCGCACAATCTCTTTTTACCTTATACCACTGAGTCCGCTTTTTAAGCGGACTCGGTTTTTTACCTGATTATTTCACTTTCACTGTTTTGCGGAGGATGATATTGTCGGATGAATCTCCCACAAGGATCTCATATTCTCCGGAAGAGAAGGAACAGAGTCTAAATCAACCTCCCATTGGGCAACCTTTTCAAAGCAAAAATGTTATTAAAATATAAAAATGGTAAGAAATCGTTTAGGCTGATCAGCAAAAGCAATTCAAACCTGATTAACCAATTCTATGTCGTTGGGTATTTCTCCCATGTTGCATCGCGTTTTAATACGGGTCATTGCTGAACTACTATGAATTACAAATATTACTTATATGAAAAACATCCTTACGATTGCTTTGATGCTTGCAATCTCCCCCGCCTTCAGCGCTGTGGCTCAGGATTCTGTCCCTCAGCTTACAGGCGACAAAAAGCATAAGATCGAGTTCAAGCGCACCGACGAAGCTACAAAAGAGATCCTGAACCGTCACCGGCCGACCGAAAACAAAGCCATTCCGGCTCCATCGTTTGTTGTCAAGACCTCCAACAACAAGTTTTTCATGACAATAGGCGGAAGCGTAAATCTTATTTTCGGCTATGATATCGGCAATAACCTGTATAAACAGCCGGGCGCCGGAATAAGTTTCGTCACTTCCGCAATTCCTGTGCCGGCAGAAAAGGGTCATAAAAATGACTTCTTCATCAATCCATTGAACAGCGCCATCGACTTGCAGATTGTCGGCTTTGCCAATACAAAAAATGAAATCAGCGCCTATGTAAAGATCGGCACAAACGGCAACACCATGAGCCTCATGCTCCAGCGCGCCTACCTTACCTGGCGGAACTTCACTTTCGGCGAGAAACTGACCCTCCTTCAGGACTGCTACGCATGTCAGCCGCCGACAATCGACCCCGAAGGGCCTTCCGGATGCGTTTCCAATGTAGCCTATGAGATAAGCTATACCTCTCCCAGCTATAAGGGGTTCCGCTATGCTATCGGTCTGGATATGCCTACATATTATTCTTCCAGCGGCATTTATCACGGAAAAGATTTCCCTCAGTTCGACGGCACACAGGTTACGAATTATAAAGATGCCGAACAGCTCATTCCCGATATTCCTGCATGGGTGGAATACAGCTTCTCGCAGTGGAACCGCATTCGCCTTTCGGGAATAATCCGTAATTTCTCCTATGTCGACAAAGTAGCCGACAAAACGCGCCATATGGTCGGATGGGGAGCGATGCTTTCGGGCAACCTGAGTCCTTCGGACAAATTCATATTCTATTATCAGTTTGCCTACGGAAAAGGCATCGGCAACTATCTGCAGGACATTGCCGGCAAGCCCATCTCCTTCGTGCCTAAAGATGATCAGCCCGGACGCATGCAGGCATCTCCCATGATGGGCCTTAACGCAGGTGTCACTTTCAATGCTACAAAGAAACTGCAGTTCAACGCCGTGTTCTCCGAAAGCAGGATATGGAAAGTCGGGAACTATTGCGCGGCTCTGAACGCCGGAGAAAATTACAAATATGCCCTTTATGGAGCGGTTAACTGTTTTTATAACATCACTCCCTATCTGCAGTGGGGTATAGAGTATCTTTGGGGACACCGCCAGACATGGAATCTCGGAGGCGCTCACGACAGCCGTCTGCAGACGCAGCTGCAGTTCACTTTATGACGACTGCTATTCAAACCATCACAACTTTTGTTTGTTGATAGAATAAATAAATACTGATTTCAATACTTCAAATTCATAAGATTATGTTACGAATAAAATCCGGTTACGGAAACCAGACACTTCCATTATGGGCTGTCTTTAATCTGTACGTCATTTACATCTGTACGTCCATTCCGGGATTGGCCATCACTCCTATCATGAGCGATCTGACCAAGATTTTCCCCGGCACCTCCCAGCTTGAATCCCAGATGCTTGAGATTGGCCCGAACATCGCTGCGATTCCGTTTGTGTTTCTCGGAGGCTGGATCGGCACAAAATTCAACAACAACAAGCTGACCACATGGACCTGTCTCCTCTACGGTATTTGCGGCGCGTTGTTTTTCTTCGTGCCCAACATGATCACGCTGATTATTCTGAGCTTCCTCATCGGAATCGCGGCCGGAATATTGAGCCCTCTCGCTTCGGCCTTCGTAGCCGATATGTTCGGAGGCGAGAAACGTACCAAGCAGTTCGGTTACACTTCGGCCACACTCAATCTCGTGCTGATGGGCTGTGTGATCGCTACAGGATATCTCGCAAAGATAAGCTGGCGTCTGCCGTTCATGATTTATCTGCTGCCGTTCGTTCCCCTGCTGTTCGCCAAGAAATTCGGACAATATATTCCCACTCCCGCGCCCGCTCCCGGAGCCAAGAAGGTCAAATACAAATTCTCCGAACAGGTTAACGTATGGATGCTGACCAGATATTGCGTCTACTATCTTTTCATAACGCTTGTCATTGCATCCATCTCAATGTACATTCCCTTCAGGTTCACTAATTCCTCTACCGCAGGCGACCTCACCTCGGTGCTTTTCTTCGGAATCATGGCATCAGGCTACACCCTCAACTGGTGCGTGAAAGTGCTTCGCGGCCACGTGGCGGTTATGGTGATGTTGTTCACTGTCGTCGGTTTTGCGATTATAGCACTTTTCGACAATCCTATTCTGGTGGGCGTCGGTATCCTGATAGCCACATATTTCTACGGCATAGCCCAGCCTTACTACTATGACAGGCTTTCCGTGGCATCTACCAGAATCGCACTTACCCTGACTCTTGCCATATTCGCCTCTATGGACTCTATCGGCAACGTCGTGGCTCCCTTTATTATCGATGCCATCGCCAAACTGTTCCATACCTCTACCAGCAGCGATCCCAACTCAGCGTTCTGGATCTGCACATGGATGTCGGTAGCCGTTCTCGCAGCCGTCATAATCTACGAAATAATTGTCCGCTCCAGAAGGCATTTCACCGACGAGCATAACCTTAAACTGCAAGCCGCCAACGGCCAGCAGAATCAGGAGGCAGCTAAGGACAACGAAATCAGGATAGCAGCCGCCAACCAGGCAAACAATCACCCGGTGGCTCCTCTTACCATGTCGCCCGACTCTGCCTACAAGGACCCGTCGGCAGTGGCTTCCGCCAAAGTCTTCAAGGGAAACGCAGCGTCCTGAAAAACGGACCTCACGCTTGCGGGCAAGATGATTTAACTTGATTATCAGTCAGCCATTTACACACAAAATACTATGTACACACCTAAATTTAAAAACACCTTACCCCAGGAGTTCATACTCAATGAGTATACCAAGGGCTATGCCCAGTGTATCGACAACAACTGGAACTTCGCCATCTATGCGCAGGATCCGTCGGTGAGCATTTACCAGAATGAATACAACGCCGGATACGTCCAGGGTAAAATCCAGGGCAACAAAATGATTAAAGCCACCCGCAACAACACCTGGAGGTGGTATGTGCTCGACGAGGGCCCGGGCGCCAATTCGGTCACTCCTCCCGCCGGAGCTGTCGAACAGGCTACAAAAGCCTTGATCGACAACTATAATTACATGACAGACTATGTGGAGAAGAAACAGGATGACCGCCATATCCAGGGCCTGATCCGACTGATGTTCCGCATGTTGGGAATCTACCACGGAGCTGCCGACAAAGAGGCTCTGAAGAACGTCTCTTTCGACAATCTCAAGATGTCGGGCATGAGTCCCGATGAACTTAAAATGAACTCGGGCGACGATCCCCTTACATTTATCGACATTTATTTCCTGAATGCCCAGATGGATCTCTGGGATGCCATCGGCAAGGAACTCGGAGTCGATTTCAATGCCGTGGAAAAGAGCGACAAGGAACATACGCTCCAGGAGAAAGAGGATGCCGAACGCATGGCCAAGGACGACCACCTCAAACCGGGACGCTGCTCAGGATTCGTAACCAAACTTGATAATGGCGAGATACTCTGGGCGCATACATCATGGTGCTGTTTCTTCGCGCAGAGCTGTGCCGTGACATATGTAGTCGGTGAAGATTTCCTCACCCAGAACTGCTTCTGTCCGGGACAGTTCGGTTCAAACACCGACTTCGGATTCAACGGCCACGGCATCGGATTCAACGAGACGACAGAAACTTATTTCTACAACGAATCGAAGACTCTCGGCCTATGGCTTACATGGCGCGCGGCTGCCGCCGAGTCTTTCGCCACTTCCATCGACGACTTCTACGATTATGTCGCTCTCGACAATACCGGCACCTATCTAAACGCATATATGCTGGTCGACGCTTACCGCGGCGAATTCGGACTTATCGATATGAGCTATGCTCGTTTCGCCCTCTTCAAAGGCGACGGCAAGAATCTGACCGTCAAGGATTCCACAGGCTATGTACCTAATTTCCTTGACTACGACAGCCATATGATCAGCCCCTCGTACGTGCTCGGATGCAACATCCCTATCTACAAACGCATCTGGCGTGAACTCCAGACTATCGACGGGGCTCCGAAACGCCGCTATCAGCTTTACCGGCATATCGGCGGAGTGAAGACAATGGACGATGCCAAGAACCTTATCACTTACAACGGCGACCTTGAGCCTATCTCGATCGCCGGACGTTGGGACAAGAATTACGGCACATCCGAGTTCCTGCGTTACCAGCCCCACGGTTCGATCGACGCCAAGACCTTCAGCACGGAGGAAATCAAGAAAGTGCTCGCCTCTCTCTCAATGAAACCTTGCAAGGACGGGAAGAAGACCTCTTTCTGGATGAGATTCGGAAGTGTCAAACTCGACGGCACGCCTTTCATCTGGTCGCAGTCGATATGGGCTAAATTCAAACAGCCTGAGGAGACCGACTTCATCCCCGACGCCATCGACGGCACATGGAACCGCGTGAAGATGTTCATGGAATGAGACACCCTTATCCGTCTCCGCAAGAGTTGTATTATAAAATTGTTATTAACTTTTAATTCCCCTCCGCGCAAAAGCGCGTGATTGAAATATGGCTAAATACACCCCAAAATTCAAGAACACAGAAGCCACCCAGTTCGTACTTGACGAATACACATGCGGCTTCGCTCAGTGTATCGACAATAACTGGAACTTCGCCATCTATGCACAGAACCCCAATATCTCTATCTATCAGAACGAGTATAACGCGGGCTACGTGCAGGGAAAAGTCCAGGGAAACGCCATGATTGCAGCAACCCGCAACAATTCATGGAAAAACTTCCTGATCGGAGCAACGCCTCAGGACAACCTTAACGTGGATGTGCACCCCGAATATCTTACAGCCTCGGCCGAAAGCCTGATACAGAATTATAACTATACATATGATGTGCTGAGCGGCAAGCAGGACGACCCGATGTACCGCAACATAACCCGTCTGGTTTTCCGTATGCTCGGAATCTACGACGGAGCCGCCGGAAACGAACCCCGCAAGAACGTGGCATTGGCCGACCTGGCACTTTCCGCATTCGATGCCGCCCAGCTTAAGCTCGGATACGACAGCGATCCGCTCACATACATGGACGTGATATTCATCAACATGCAGTATGATCTGTTCGACGCCATCGGCGACAAGATCGGTCTGGTGATGGGTTACGGCACGGCAAAGAAGGCCAAGAATGCCGCCGACCAGTCGGACCACTGTACGGCGTTCACCAAGATGATGCCCGACCACAACGTATTCTGGACCCACAACTCATGGTGCTGCTTCTGGGCACAGAGCTGTGCTGTGACTTATGTGATCGGCGATGATTTCGTTACCCAGAACGCCAATTGTCCCGGCCAGTTCGGCTCGAACACCGATTTCGGTTTCAACGGCAACGGTATCGGTTTCAACGAAACGACTCATGTCGACCTCTACGACAAAACCAAACTTGACGGCATATTCCTGGCATACCGCTCGGCGGCGGCCGAACAGTTCTCGCACTCCATTCAGGAGTTCTATGAATATTGCAAGCTCGACAACACGGGCACTTATCTGAACGGCTATCATCTTGTCGATGCCAACACCGGTGAAATCGGTCTGCTCGACATGTCCTACAACCGTTTCGTGCTCTTCGTATGCGACGGCAAGGAAGTAAAACTCACCGACTCTACAGGATATGTACCGACACATCTCGACTACGACCACCATCTGATCACCCCGACACACGTGTTCGGCGTCAATCAACCCGTTTCATGGTGGGTCGGCTATGAACTCGAGAGCATGAACCTCCGCCCGATGCGCCGGAATCAGCTGTGGGCACGCATCCATACCGTAAATGATATCGAAACCGCCAAAGACCTCATCACCTACACCGAAGACCGCGAACCGCTCTCGGTCTACGGACGCTGGGATCTGGGATACGGCACCACGGAAATGGCCCGCATGCGCCCCGACGGTTCGGTCGACGCTAAAGCCGGCTCGGCTGAACTTATACGCGAAACTCTCAAGAACCTGAGCCGCGTTCCGGATATCAACGGCACAAAGACCTCCTTCTGGATGAAATTCGGAACGGCACACGTGCAGCAGCTCCCGTTCATATGGAGTCAGAGCCCGTGGGCGGACATGAAACAGGACGAGTCGGTCGACTTCGTTCCCGATGCCCTCGACGGACGCTGGAACCGCGTGAAAATGTTCATGAAGTAATATCATTATCATTCTCTTCTATCAAGCACAAAGCCGGCGACATCAGCCCGGCCTTGTGCTTGATTCCTAAAACACAGAAGTTATGAAACCTATAAATACCGGCAAACTGCCTCTGGACCTTTCGGCATATGTTGCGATTTTGTCGCTCTCGCTGATTGTCAACCTTCCCGGACTGGCTATTTCGCCGATGCTCGACACCTTGTCGCATATATTTCCGAAATCAAGCGCTTTGGAAAAGCAGTTGCTGACAATGTTGCCGAATCTTCTGATAATACCCTTCGTGCTCATGTCGGGCAAGCTGTCGACAACCAACCATAAAAAGATCCTCATTGTTTCAGCGTTGCTGATATTCGCGGGATCCACCGTCGGCTACATGCTTTCGACATCCATGCTGGCGCTTATCATTTTCAGCTGCACCCTCGGCATCGGAGCCGGTATTCTCGTGCCCTTCTCTACCGGTCTTCTCTCCGATACTTTTGCAGGGAAACCGCTGATGAAACAGATGGGTCTGCAAAGCGCCATATCGAACCTTACACTTGTGCTGGCTACTTTCGCCGTCGGATGGCTTGCCCGCATCGGCTGGCACGCTCCTTTCATGGTCTATGCAGTCTCGATCATTCCGCTGGCTTTGGTCAACTTTATCGGACGGGTGCCCATGAGCGAGCTTGATCCCACGAAAGCCGATATCGAAAACTACGTAGCCACTCCCACCGACGCACCCTCCGACCAATGCAACAGCAACGGCGTAGACGTGCGCAGGATGGTGATGCTTTTCGCAGCCTATTTCCTTCTGACTTTCGGCACGATCTCCATCTCCGAATATCTGCCGTTCCTTGCTCAGGAAAGACACTTCGATCCGTCCGTCACCGGGTCTCTGACAGCCATATTCTTCCTTATGGTATTCTTCTGCGGAATATCGCTTACTCCGATAATCCGTATGCTGCGCAAAAACACCGTCCTTGTCTGCACATCGCTATGTCTGATCGGGATGCTGGTGGTTTCGATATCCCCGAATGTCCAGCTCGTCGGAGCCGGCATTATAATCGCCGGTATGGGCTACGGCGCACTTCAGCCGTTGTTCTACAACAAAGCCACACAATGCGTAAACCGTCCGTCGCTCACCACCAAGGCCCTCTCGATAATTCTGACCGCCAACTATTCCGCGATTGTGGTGGAGCCGCTGATCACTCAGGGAATCTGCAAGCTCTTCCATAGATCGGTCGAGAGCACTTTCCCGTTCGTTATCAGCGTAGTGGTCTGCGGAATATTCCTGATCTACGCCATCCTCTCACGCAAAACTTTCATCGGCACCATCTCCAACACCTATTATCAGAAAGATGTGGTGAAATAATTCTCAGGGCATATTGATTCGGAATCAGTTATGTCAAACCGTTAAGACTCTGTTCCTTAAAATTCCGCTTATGAAATATATCGATTGCGGCTGCGGGAAAATACCTTATATCTCCCTGCTTGCCATTTTATCAATTTCGCTGACGGTGAACCTTCCCGGTCTCGCAATTTCCCCGATTATGGGAAAACTGGACGAGGTGTTCACCAATGTTACCGAACTGGAAATACAGTTGCTCACCGTACTTCCCAATCTCGTCACGATTCCGTTCATCCTCTGCTCGGGGAAATTGTGCACTCCCAAAAACCAGATGTATATCCTGGGCAGCGGCCTGGCGATCTACACCCTTACCGGCGTGCTGTATTTCTTCGCCGACAAGATGATAGAACTCATTATACTGAGCTGTCTGCTCGGCGTGGGATGTGGTCTTATAATCCCGCTTGCGGCTTCGATGATTTCGGAATACACCGTAGGCAAGGCGCGCACCAAGGCGCTGGGCATGAAATCAGGCGTCAGCAACTTCATGGTTATATTCGCAACTCTGTTTGTCGGCTGGGTCGCATCCTACAACTGGCATATTGCCTTCACCGTCTACATGATTCCGCTCATCCCGCTTTGCCTCATGCCTTTCATGACGCGCAAATACATCAACGGCCACAGGATCGACTATCCCGGAGAATTCGTAGCGCCCGTCCATGAGGCGGCCCGTCCTTCCGACCGGGATATTGCCCAGACCAAGCAGACCGGCAAGCCGGCCGGACCGAATTTCCACTTCCAGGGCAAGTTGTCGCTCATTCTCCTTTCCGGGTTGATGGCCCTCTACTTCATCGCCACATATGGCACTGAAGTGGTGAGCTATTATCTCCCCTTCACAATGAAAGACTATCACCTCTCCACAACCGATGTAGGTGTTGCAACCGCCATGTATTTCGCCTCGGCCACGCTCTCCGGCTTCATTCTTCCCAAAGCGATCAGAGTGTGCAAAAAATGGACAATGCAGATCGCTCTGTTCCTTGTGGTTTTCGGTCTCTTCTTTGTAGGTGTGCTTCACGCATACTGGACCTATATCCTCGGAATCTTCATCATGGGCCTCGGCTACGGAATCATACAGCCGCTTATTTACGACAAGACCTCATATGTGGCTCCCAATACCGCCAAACAGAACGAGTATTTCTCGTATCTGTTGACCTGCAACTATGTCGGGATCTCTCTTGTCCCCTTCATTATCGGGGCTGCCCGCAGGATCTTCAACTCCCACAGCGACAACTTCTCGTTCATTTTCAACGGATTCATACTTCTGGGAGTGCTTCTCATAGCCATATGGAAGAGAAACAGCTTTGTTATCGAAGCTGATGCCGACAGCTATGAGAACCAACCCTCTACTCTCGGGCGCGTTACGGGTAATTCCGGAACCGGTGCAACCGGAAAGGTTGCAGCCAATGTTTCAGGAGAGAACAAACAATGAGCTGTCAAAGCAGGCTCAGTTTAAGCCTTCCTCCCGGACGCAGACTTATATGACGGACTTTGCCGTTGGCGATTATGTCGGTCTCCCCACCCCGCGGTGAGTAGACCACGGCGTCAACGGCTTTTCCGTTCTCCCAGTGGATGTCGATGGTGAAGCCTCCTCTGGCCTTCAGGCCGCGCACGCTGCCGCACTTCCATTCCTCCGGAAGCGCCGGAAGAAGATGGACCGACTTCCCGTCGGACTGTATGAGCATCTCGGCCACGCCTGCGCTGCCGCCGAAGTTGCCGTCGATCTGGAAGGGAGAATGCGCGTCGAGCAGATTGGGATATGTGCCGCCCCCCCGAATGGCGTCCTTGCCGCGATATTTGTCGGGGGTCACAAACTTCAGCAGTTTACGGTAGGTCTTATAAGCCATGTCGGCATCGAGAAGTCGCGCATAGAGATTCACTCTCCAGCCGGTGCTCCAGCCCGTCGATTCCATGCCTCGGAGCTCAAGTGTCCTATGTGCCGCATTCGCCAGTTCGGGAGTCGATGCGGGCGTTATATGCGTGCCCGGATAGAGACCGTAGAGATGAGACTGATGCCGATGGTTCGGCTCCTCCTCCCCGAAGGGATGATACCATTCCTGCAACGCCCCGCGGTCATCGATTTTATAGGGGGAAAGGCGTTTGACTGCCGCCTCGGCCTCCGCACAGAAACCGGCGTCCGTCCCCAACACTTTTGCCGCACTCACGGCGTCTTCGAGACATTGCCTGATCATCGCCAGGTCCGATGTATTGCCGTAGGATGTGGCGGCATGGTTCCCTTTCGAATCTATGAACTTGTTTTCGGGCGATGTGCCGGGAGAGGTCATGAGCTTACCATCTTTCTCTATCATCCAGCCGAGACAGAAATCGGCCGCCCCTTTCAGACAGGGGTAATATTTGCGGAGAAAGTCCTTGTCCTGCGTGAACTGATAATGATTCCAGATATGCGAGGCTATCCACGCCGCGCCCATGTTCCATGAAGCCCACACGGGGTCGCCGCCCTGAAGGCCAACAGGATTGGTCATGGCCCAGATATCCGTGTTGTGGCCCAGGCACCACCCCTTATCCACATCATAGAATGTCTTTGCGGTTTTGGCACCGTTCACCGACATATTCGCGATAAAATCCATCAGAGAAAGATGCAGCTCGTCGAGATTGGTGGTGTTCGCTCCCCAATAGTTTTCGGGCAGGTTGATGTTGGTGGTATAATTGCAGCTCCATGGCGGAAGGAGTTTCTCGTTCCAGAGGCCTTGCAGATTCGCCGGTACACCGGGCGTGCGCGAAGAAGATATCAGCAGATAGCGCCCGAACTGGAAATAGAGTGTCTCCAGCTCTGGATTCCTCTGATTTTTCGCGGTATAATTTCTCAGTTGAACATCTGTCGGCAACGCCGTAATCTCCGAATCGGTCCTGCCTAAATCGAGCTGCACGCGGTCGAAAAATGACCTGTAATCGGAGATATGGCGTCGCCTCACGGCTTTATAACCTCTGGCGGCGGCGTTTCTGACATTCCTCTGGGCCACATCGAGATACGGTTTACCCTCGGTAACAGGGTTCTTGTCGAAACCGTTGAAGCTCGTCTCGTTGGAGACAAAGACCGTAGCCGACTTACCCCCTTTGACGCGTAGCGAGCCGCCGTCGGACGTAACGCGACTTCCGGGAGCCTCGGCCCTGACGACAGTGCGGAAGCGGATACCTTTCGCCGGATCATACTGATGCTTCAGGCTGTCGGGCAGTCCGTCGTAATAGTTGGGGAAGGAATGTCCGGCGGCATAGCCGTCCATCGTCAGCTCGTTTCCTTCGGCCGACACGCTGTGCGGGAGCAACGATGTGATATCGAGAGTGAAGTCGAGGTCTTTACCGTCGGTGGATTCTATTCTCACTGCAATCACCGAATCGGGCGAAGAGGCGATATACTCGCGGCTTAGCCGCGGGCCCTCGGTGGAGGCCACGGACTGCGAGATGTCGAGCCTCCGCTCTATCCTCGCCGTTTCGTCGGAGCCATACCTTATATAGAGCCGCCCGAGCGGCTGATAATTCTCGCAATAATGTCCCTGCATCTTGCGGTAAACATTGTCATCGTCAATCCGTTTCAGGTCATCGGAAAACCACTCGTCTTTGATTGCCAGCAGCCGGAAGAAGGTGGA
>OKSX01000469.1_pt1 | contig 26696 bp, 30 predicted proteins | sample 1606391 | NCBI WGS metagenome assembly OKSX01 (sample SAMEA3879578, study PRJEB24766) | human gut metagenome | biome: human-associated habitat; feature: feces | place: USA | collected 1985/1987
CTTAAACAAGGTCTCACCCACCGCCAGCGCCTCAGGTCCGCTAATACGCACAATACCTACAGCACCTTCGCCAAGAGCCGTAGTAACAGCACTAATCGTATCCTCAGCCATATGACCCTCCTTCTTTTATCTGTACTGCATAAAAAAGCTCAGTACGGAAAAAAGGCTGCCGCAAATAAGCCTCTGATTAACTTAACGCGACAGCCTTGCTTTTTATTTTATTTTTTCAGCTCAATAACCACATGACGATAAGGCTCATCGCCCTCGCTCAGGGTAGTAACACGACGGTCACCCTGTAATGCCATATGGATAATCTTGCGTTCGTGCGGATTCATAGGCTCCAGGGCTACGCGCTCACCGGTACGTTTAACCTTATCTGCCAGACGTGCTGCCAGACGGTTAAGAGTTTCGATACGGCGGTCGCGGTAATCCTCAACGTCAATGATTACACGCACACGCTCGTTGCTATTCTTGTTAGCAACAAGATTGGTCAGGTATTGCAAGCTGTCTAAGGTCTGTCCATGCTTGCCGATTAAAATACCCATATCATCACCATGCAGGCGGAAGGTAACGCTACCGTCATTTTTGTTGATGAATTTTTCCATAGCAACCTCAATATGCATAGCATTGAAGATTTTCTGCAAAAATTCCTTAGCAGCAGCAACTGCCTCATCACTTACATTGTATTTACGCGGTTCGCGGTTCTGACGTTCGCGACGCTCGCTCTTTAAAGCATTCAGCGCTGCGATAGCATCATCAACTGCATCATCCTTAGCATCTGCAGCCTTCTTCTTGAAATCCTCGGCAGCTACAGCTGCATCGGCCTTCACAGCATCAGCCTTTTTAGCCAGAGCACCGGCAGCTACGGTTGCAGCTACCTTTACTGCAGCTACAGCGTCGGCAGCAGCCTCGCTGACGGTTTTTTCAGCAGCAGGTGCAGCCTCAGCAGGTTTTTCTGCCTCTGCTTCTGCAGGTTTAACGCTTACGCGTACACGGGCATCCTTACGGCCAAAGCCTAAAAAGCCCTTTTTTGCTTCCTCTAATACTTCAACAACAGCCTGGTCGGCAGTAACATTCAGTTCTGCCAAAGCTGCTGCAACAGCTTCGTCCACGCTCTTACCGGTCTTCTCAACAAAAGCCATCTTTACCAACTCCTATACGCTTACACGCTTATTTAGCAGCAGCTCTGTTCATAATAGACTGCTGTGCAATCTGCATAATATTCATAACAACCCAGTACAGTACCAGACCTGCCGGGAAGGTCAAGCTGATATAACCGATGAACAGAGGCATGAAGTACATCATCATCTTGTTCTGTGCACCGCCGCCGTTTGTCGGCATAGTCTGCTTGGTCTGAATAAAAGTAGTTAATGCGGAAAGCACCGGCAGAACATAGGTCGGGTCTGCCTTGGAAATATCAGCCAGCCATAAAAAGCTGGTAACGATTTCCGGATGTGCTGCATAGTTGTAATCACGGATACCGTAGAAAATACCAATCATAATCGGCATCTGGATGAGCAGCGGCAGACAGCCTGCCAGCGGATTAACGCCTTCGCTCTTATATAAATTAGCCAGCTCCATATTCAGGCGCTGTTTATCATCCTTATATTTTTCCTGTAAAGCCTTCATCTTCGGCTGAATTTCCATCATAGCCTTAGTTGACTGAATCTGCTTTTGAGTCAGCGGATACATAATCAGCTTAATGATAATGGTCATTAACACAATAGCCAGGCCAAGGTTCGGTATACCGACGCTCTCAGTAAAATTGTAGAGCACAGTTAACACCTGTTGTACGATATTAGCGAGAAAATCCAAGATATCACTCCTTAAAAAACAAAGTGTTATAGCTTAATAGTATGCTTATGGCACAGGGTCATAACCGCCCGGATGAAAAGGATGACATTTTGCGATACGCTTAATCGCCAGCCACGTTCCCTTCACAGGACCCTTCTTCTGAATCGCTTCAATAGCATACGCTGAACATGTAGGATAAAACCTGCAGGTCGGCGGTTTCAGCGGTGATATAAAAATCTGGTAGAATCTTATACACAAAATCAGTAACCTGCTCATAGCCTTCTATCCTTATTACTGCAGCAGAGCTGCTCTTTTTGCCAGTCTTAAAAATACACGCTCAAAAGTCTTGTAATCAGCCTTTGTCAGCTTCTTGCGAGCTACCCAGACTATATGGTAACCCTTTTTGAGTTCTGCCTTATGCATGCGGAATACTTCACGCATCAGACGCTTAACACGGTTGCGCACCACAGCACAGCCTAATTTCTTGCCTACCGCCAGACCGATTTTTATATCTTCGCCCTGATCCGGGAGAATATAAAAAACCGACATAGCATCGACAACAGTACGTCCCTTTACATAGACAATCTGAAAGCTTTTCTTCGATTTAAGTCGATTTAATTTTTTTAAAGTAAACTTTTTCTTTTGCATCAAAGGAATCAGCAAATACAACCTCTTCCCCTTCTTCTAGTTTCAATGCTCTTGTACCTGCTGCAGTTTTTTTCTGAAGCGGAACCTCTTCTGTTGAAAATTTAATTGCATGCTTTTTATTTGTCACAACTGCGACAAGCTCTTTTGAAGCATCTAAAATCGCAACAAGCGCATCGCCTTCTCCAAGCTTCGCCGCTGCAATCATTTTCTTTATGCTGATCAGCTCTGCTCCCAATGTTTTTCTAACCAAACCATTCTTTGTCACAAAAATGAGTGTCTTTTCCTTCATGTCCTCATCGCTAAATACTGTGAGAATTGTTTCATCAGCACTGCTGTAGTTACACAAATTGTCAATCGGCGCACCCTTATCCTTGACCTTTCCAAGCGGAATTGCATCAGCCTTCAAATAATGAAGAATACCTTCCTTTGTGAATACAGCAAGACGTGAGTTTGTCTTACATGGCACAAAACGCACATTTTCGCTGCGAAGCTGTTCCTCATTTTTATCAAACAGCGCCTTATCTACAAGCTTTACATAGCCAAAACGGTTCATAACAAATACGACATCTGACACTACAGCCGGCTCTTCTTCAAATACAGCAAGAGATGCATTTGTAACTTTTGTGCGTCTTGGCACCTGATAATGTTCACGTATGCTGTCTAATTCCTTTTCGATTGTCTGATACATAGCCTTTTTGCTGCCTAAAATGCGCTCATATGAAGCAATCTTTGCAATCGTCTTTTTATGTTCGTCCAAAAGTGCCTGTAACTCAAGTCCAATTAGTTTGATTTTTCAGTGCGGAAATTGATACCCTCTGTGATTCCTTCTGACAGACATGCCTTTGCCATCTTTAAAGTCTTACTTCCGCGGATAATTTCAATAATCAAATCTATCACATCAACTGCACGAATAAGACCTTCCTGAATTTCTCGCTTGTTTTTCTCTTTCTCAAGAAGACTTGTATATTTTCTTGTGTTAATATCAACAAGAAACTGAATGTGGTGTGTCAGAACTTCCTTTAAGCCAAGAACCTCTGGTCTTCCATCTACAATAGCAAGCATATTGACACCAAATGTGTCCTCTAACTTTGTTTTCTTATAAAGACCGGCAAGTATACGCTCTGCATCAGCACCCTTTTTCAGCTCGATCTCAATGCGAATACCTTCTTTTGAGGACTGATTTGAAATGTCCACGATATCCGGAAGCTTTCTCGACTCTGCAAGTGCTGCCACATCGCTAAGGAATTTTCCAATATTGGCACCGACCATTGTATAAGGAATCTCCGTAATTACAATTTTGTCACGGTCGCTCTTTCTTTTTCCGCGCACAATCTCTGCTTTGCCGCGTATTCTTATTTTCCCTCGTCCTGTCTCATAAATAGAAAGCAGCTCGTCCTTGTTTGTCACAATACCGCCAGTCGGAAAATCAGGTCCCTCAATAATATCTAACAAATCTGCCGTAGTCGCATTAGGAAATTCCATCAGCAACTTTTCTGCATTTATGATCTCTCCTAAATTATGCGGCGGTGTACTTGTCGTCATACCAACTGCAATACCTTCGGAACCGTTAATTAAAAAGTTCGGAACACGAACAGGAAGAACAGATGGCTCTTTTTCTGTCTCATCAAAGTTTGGTACAAAGTCAACGGTATTTTTATTGATATCCGCAAGCATTTCCATCGAAATCTTGCTGAGTCTTGCCTCGGTATATCGCATGGCAGCTGCGCCGTCACCATCGACGGAACCAAAGTTTCCATGTCCGTCGACAAGCGGATAACGGGTAGACCATTCCTGCGCCATATTAACGAGTGCTCCGTAAATAGAACTGTCTCCGTGAGGATGGTATTTACCCATCGCATCACCGACGATACGCGCACATTTACGATGTGGCTTATCCGGTCCGTTGTTCAATTCGATCATTGCATACAAGATTCGTCGCTGAACCGGTTTCAAACCGTCTCTTACATCAGGAAGCGCTCTGGATGCAATAACAGACATCGCGTAATTAATATAGGATGTCTCCATCGTTTTCTTCAAATCCACTGGTTTTATGACATCCAATGAATCTTTGTCAAAAATATTTTCATCCATATTTTGTTACCTTCCTTTCTAAATATCGAGATTATCGACAAATCTTGCATTTGCCTCTATAAACTCACGTCTTGGCTCTACTTTATCGCCCATCAATGTCGTAAATGTCATATCTATTTCAGAAGATTCCTCTTCGTCCATATTTACTTTCAACAAAATACGTTTTGCCGGATCCATGGTCGTATCCCATAACTGCTCGGCATCCATCTCTCCAAGACCTTTGTAACGCTGGATATTGATGCTTCCGTCTCTTCCGATTTCTTCTAATTTTGCATTGAGTTCTTCATCGGAATATACATAATAAGATTTTTTATTTTTTTCAACCTTGTACAATGGCGGCTGCGCAAGATATACATATCCCTGACGGATAAGTTCCGGCATAAAACGATACAAAAATGTAAGCATCAGTGTATCAATATGCGCACCGTCGACATCGGCATCGGTCATAATAACAATTTTGTGGTAACGGAGTTTACTGATATCAAAATCATCTCCGATTCCGCATCCAAATGCTGTGATCATCGCTTTAATCTCGGCATTTACCAATATTTTATCCAAACGAGCTTTTTCTACATTCAAAATCTTACCACGAAGTGGAAGAATTGCCTGCGTAGCACGGTCACGGGCCGTTTTTGCGCTTCCACCCGCGGAATCTCCCTCTACGATGTAAATTTCGCAGTTTTCCGGATTCTTGTCGCTGCAGTCTGCCAGTTTTCCCGGAAGAGAAGTACTGTCAAGAGCGGTTTTACGTCTTGTCAGATCTCTGGCATTTCTCGCTGCCTCTCTCGCACGCTGCGCTAAAAGTGCTTTTTCTACGATGATCTTAGCGACAGAAGGATTTAGTTCAAGGAAAATGGTAAGCTGTTCACTTACGACACTATCCACGGCTCCTCTTGCCTCGCTGTTTCCCAATTTTTGTTTTGTCTGGCCTTCAAACTGAGGTTCCGGAATCTTGATACTGATAATCGCTGTCAATCCTTCACGAATGTCATCACCACTCAGGTTAGCATCGTTGTCTTTTAACAATTTTTGGTTTCTTGCATATTCATTAAATGTTTTCGTCATCGCATTTTTGAAACCGGCAAGATGCGTACCACCTTCCGGAGTCGTAATATTGTTTACGAAACTGAAACAGCTGTCATTATAAGAATCGTTGTGCTGGAATGCTACTTCGACATACACGTCGCCTTTTTGTCCTTCACAATAAATGATATCTTCATACAACGGTTCTTTTCCGCGATTGAGGTATTCTACGTATTCTTTAATACCGCCCTCATAGTAAAATGCTTCGACAACCGGTTCTTCCTCGCGGTCATCGTGTAATACGATCTTGATTCCTTTGGTCAAAAATGCCATTTCACGAAGACGGCTCTTTAACGTATTATAATCAAATACAGTCGTTTCTTTAAAGATTGTCTCATCCGGCAAAAAGGTTACTTTTGTTCCGCGCATATCCGTCGTTCCGGTCTTCTTCAAATCATACATGGCTTTTCCGCGCTCGTAACGCTGTTTGTAGCTGAACCCGCCCTGATAAATCTCTACTTCAAGCCAGTCAGACAACGCATTTACGACAGAAGCACCTACACCGTGCAGACCACCGGATACTTTGTATCCGCCACCGCCGAATTTTCCGCCGGCATGAAGTACAGTAAATACGACTTCTACTGCCGGTTTTCCTGCTTTATGATTGATTCCTACCGGAATTCCTCGTCCATTATCCAATACGGTAATCGAATTATTGGCATTAATATGTACATCAATGACATCACAATATCCAGCCAAAGCCTCATCAATGGCATTGTCTACGATTTCATACACAAGGTGATGAAGACCTCTCTCTGATGTGCTTCCGATATACATACCAGGTCTTTTCCGAACTGCTTCAAGTCCTTCCAAAATCTGTATCTGGTCAGCACCATATTCACTTTGTACCTGATTTGGGTTATCCATTATTTACTCACCTTTTTACCTTTCCTGATTCAATTTCAAACGTCTTTTGAATATTAATTCCATTTTTTACAAATTCTTCCAGTCCCGTGCAGGTAATTATCGTTTGAATACCTTTGATATGTTCTAAAAGATAATTTTGCCGGTTTCTATCCAATTCTGACAAAACGTCATCCAATAATAAAATAGGTTTTTCACCTTTTTTTTCTTCTACAATTTTAATTTCTGTCAATTTCAGCGACAAAGCCGCCGTCCTCTTTTGTCCTCTTGATCCATATTCACGAAAGTCAATCCCTTCTGACACGAAAGAAAGATCATCGCGGTGCGGCCCGATGTTGGTCGTTCCGGTAAACAGATCTTTTTGCTCTGACATTACAATCTGCGTCGCAAACTCATCTTCCCGGACACTTGGCTCGTAACGGAGCGTGATCGTCTCTCTCTGTCCGGTCAGATTTTTATGAATCTCCTGAATATAGTCATTTAATTTATCAATAAAAGATTTTCTGGCAGAAATAACATAATTACCATATTTTACTAATTCGCTATTCCATATATCGAGTGTATCCAATAAATCTTTATTTAAACCAATTTGTTTTAACAATTCATTCCGCTGGCGCAAAACCTGCTTATATTTTGTCAAATGAAACAAATACATCGGATCTAACTGACAAAGTTCCATATCGATAAAATGTCTTCTGGCATCCGGTCCCCGCTCGATGATCTCCAGATCTTCCGGCGAAAAAAATACCACATTGCAGATGCCAAGCAGATCTGCGGTCTTTTTGATGGGAACGCCATCGACTGCGATTCCTTTGGCTTTGTTTCTCTTCAGATGAATGTCCACTTTATGATGAATGCTGCCTTTTAACAGATTCATCCTCAAATGAGCTTCCGGCATATCAAATCGAATCATTTTTTTATCTTTACTTCCGCGGTGAGATCTTGATGTCGAGCAAAAATAAATTGCTTCCAGTACATTTGTCTTGCCCTGCGCATTGTCTCCATACAAAACATTCGTATTTTCATCAAATATAAAACATTCTCTCTCATAATTGCGGAAATTCAATAATTCCAAAGATTCAATTATCATATATGATTTACCTTTACCTGATGTCCTTCCAGTTCAATCACATCTCCCGGGCGGACTTTACGTCCGCGCCGAAGCTCTACTTCACCATTTACCGATACGATTCCGTCTTCAATCATAAATTTGGCGTCTACTCCGGAACCGGCCAATCCGGCAAGTTTCAAAGCTTGCCCAAGTTTTATAAAATCATCTTTTATTGTTATTTCTTCCATAATTTTTCTCCTTTACTCAATCAGATTTACAGGAAGAATCAGATAAATGTATGAATTGTCATCACGGATAAAGCATGGCGCTTTCGCATTAAACAAATACAGGTTTACTTCTTCTTCATCAATTACTCGAAGTACATCGATCAAAAACTTAGGGTCAAATGCAATTCGCAGATCCTTTCCCTCTTTTTCAATCGTAATATTTTCATCCATGGAACCGATTTTCGTCGTCATTTCCATTTTTATCTCGCTATTTTTTACATTCATAATGACCGGCTTATTTTCTGCTTCACGCAAAAGCAGTGTCGCACGATCGATACATTCAAGAAGATCTCTCTTGTTTACCGTCACTTTTGTCTCATAATCATTTGTCAGCATCTGATTGATATTATAGAAATTTCCTTCGATCAGACGAGAAATGATGATTGTATTTTCCAATTCAAACAAAACATGGTTTTTGGTAAAATAAATATCTACGTTGTCATCCATTCCACCCGTCAAAATCTTGCTGACCTCGCTCAATGTCTTTCCGGGAATGACTGCTTTCATATCATCGTAGGATTCTTTGAGCTGAATCTTACGAATCGACACACGATGAAGATCAAGGGAAGCAATCTTAAATTCATCTCCATTGATCTCAAACAATTCTCCTGTCAGAATCTTATTGCTCTCGTTGTTAGAAATAGAAAAAATTGTCTGACGAATCATTTCCTTTAATGTAAACTGTGAAACTGTAATTTTATAACTTTTTTCAATATTCGGAAGCATTGGAAATTCTTCATGATTCTTTCCGGAAAGATTGAATTTTGCCTTTCCGCAGAACAAGAGAATATTTTCATTGTCATCTGCTTCAAAATATACATCATTTTCCGGAAGCTTACGAATGATATCGGAAATCATTTTTGCATTAACAAGAATGATTCCATCTTCTTCTATCTGAGCCGGAAAACGGGTTTCGATACCAAGCTGCATGTCATTGGTTGTTAATTTGATCTGGTCACCGGCTGCCTCAATGACAACGCATTCCAAAATAGGCATCGTCGTTTTACCGGGCACTGCCTTCAATACAATATTAACTGCTTCTGTCATATCAGATTTATTGCATGTGAATTTCATAGTTGTGAATAACCCCTTTCTGGTTAATTTGCTAATAAATATAATATTAATATTTAGTAATAGTAGTAATAGGTGTCGTGTAAAAGTGGAAAAGTAGCTTTAAGTTAAATTCTATGCTGGTTTGAGCTACTTTATAACTTTCTCATTTAACGTTTATTTTAAGTGAATGGAATGGGAAACTTAAATCATGTTAAAAAGTTAATTTAAGTTGTCCATGAAATATGCTCAAGTTATAAACAGTTAATGTAAAGTTATCCACAAGTTATCAAGGATTGATTTTTTTAATCAGGATATCAATCATTTTTTTCACAGTAGGGTCGGTATTTATCAACTCCTCTATTTTCGCGCATCCGTGGATAACTGTCGAATGATCGCGTCCACCTATCTTTTCGCCAATCTCGGTTGTGGATAAGTCTGTTAATTCTTTGCATAAGTACATACAGATCTGTCGTGGATAGGCAATGGTCTTTTGTCTCTTTTTCGAAACAATGGCATCGGATGAGAGCTGAAAATGATCCGTTACGATATCAATAATGTATTCTACTGTAATTTCTCTTGCACTGTCAGGTTTGATCATATCCTTTAATGCGTTTTCTGCAAGTTCCAGTGTGATCTTCTGGTGGCTTAATGTAGAAAAATACTGTACTTTCTTAAAGGCACCTTCCAGTTCACGTACACTGGATCGTATATTGGTAGCGATGAAACGGAGCACTTCTTCATCGACTTGTATTGACTCTTTTTCTTTAAAATTATTTAAGATCGCCATACTGGTTTCGTAATCCGGCGGCTGAATGTCAACCAAAAGTCCGGAACTGAAACGGGTTCGATAACGGTCATCCAATTCAGGCATATCTCTCGGCGGTTTATCACTTGAGATAACAATTTGTTTATTTAATTGGAAGAGAGTCTCAAATGTGTTAAAAAATTCAAGCTGAGAGCTTTCTTTTCCTATGATAAACTGGATATCGTCGATCAGCAGGACATCGACACTTCGAAATTTTTTACGAAGGTTTGTAGTCGCTGAGTTATCGTGGCTTACTTTATTGGAACGAATGGCTTCAATTACCTGGTTGGTAAAATCCTCACTGGTAATATAAAGAACCTTTAATTCCGGGTGATGCTCGATAATATGTCTCGCAATGGAATGCATCAGATGGGTTTTTCCAAGACCAGGATTTCCGTAAAGGAAAAGCGGATTGTAAACATGCAGCGTAGGATTTTCTGCTACATTGAGTGCTGCCGCATATGCCATCGCATTGCTCTGACTGGTTACAAAGGTTTCAAACGAATGCCCCTGACTCAAATAAGGATACTTATCGATCAATGACTGTTCTTTTTCTTCATTAAAATAGGAAGAAACACTATCATCTTTTTTATAAACGAAGTTGATCTGGGCGATTTCTTCACCTTCGATGATACTTTCAACCGCAACACGGATATCAAAATAGTAACGTTCCGTCAATGCTTTGTAACAATCCCCCTGCTGTGACATGTCAATTTGCAATGTCAATATATTATTTTCATAAGAAATTGCTTCCAGTGGTTCGATAAAAGTTCGTATCGCCGGACCGGAAATAGAACTATTGTCCTTTAGATACGCGATAATTTCGCCCCAGCGGGATTTTATCTCATTTTCCATAAAAAAACCTACCTAACTAAAAAAAATCAAAATAAGGGTATAAACATACATATATATTGTACATCATATATGGCTTTTTTTCAATGAAATATTTACAAAAAAACAACTTTCTTTCATTATTTGCTTGACTATTCGGCGATTCAATACTATAATTAGGCTTGATACGGATTTATCCACTCATTTTATGAGGATATAAGGTTATAGAGAGAAGGAGGTGTATCGAATATGAAGATGACATTTCAGCCAAAAAAGAAATCTAGATCTAGAGTTCATGGTTTTCGTAAAAGAATGAGTACTTCTAACGGAAGAAAGGTTCTTTCCAGAAGAAGAGCAAAAGGAAGAAAAAAATTGTCCGCTTAATATGTATTATGCATAGCATGGCAGGATTGTGCAAAGTCACATGAATGTGTGACTTTTCTTCTTTTTCTTTTCATCGTTGTATCTATAGGATACAGGTTTGCCTGTATCACTTGAATGTATGAGGATATGGACAGTGTTTGAAAAGTTAGGAAAAAACTCGGAATTTAAAAAGGTTTACAAGTTTGGTAAATCGAAAGCAAATCGGTACCTGGTGATGATTTTGGTCGAAAGGGAGAGTGGTCCCAACCGCTATGGATTTTCTGTCAGCAAGAAAGTTGGAAATAGCGTTGTGCGTCATAGAATCACCAGGTTACTTCGTGAATCCGTTCGAACGAATGACGCAAAATTAAAGAAAAGTTATAATGTTGTTATCGTTGCCAGAAACACGGCAAAAGGTAGAAGTTTTCAAGAAATCGAGAGTGCGTTTCTGCACTTGTGTCGATTACATGGTATAATGTAGTGTGCGGATGCACACGCAGATCATCAAATTTTATTTGGTGACAGAAGGTATAATGTCATGAAAAAGATTTTATTGTTTTTACTACGTATTTATCAGAGATTCATTTCACCTTTAAAGCCTACGCCAACGTGTATCTATACACCATGCTGTTCCGAATATGCCAGACAGGCAATTACAAAATATGGTGCATGCAAGGGTGGTTTTTTGGCTTTGAAACGAATTTTAAGATGTCATCCTTTTCACAAAGGTGGCTATGATCCAGTTCCGTAAAATAGCGATATCAGTTAGTGGAGGTTAGTGAATTGAGTTATGTATATCAGTTTTTAGGTTGGATATTAGAAGGGATTGACTGGGTAGTATTTCATACCCTTGGTATTCATAATGTAGGTATATGTATTATCTTGTTTACATTTATTGTATATTTAATTATGTTCCCTTTGAATGCAAAACAACAGAAATCAGCGCGTTTGATGACAAAAATCAATCCGGAGATTCTTGCGATTCAGGAAAAATACAAAGGTAAAAAAGATAATGAATCGATGATGAGACAGCAGGCAGAGACTCAGGAGATATATAACAAATACGGAGTCAGTCCGTTTGGTGGATGTCTTCCTTTGATTATTTCCATGCCGATCATCTTTGCCCTTTATGGTGTGATTCGTGAAGTTACGAAGTATGCACCTAGTTTGGAAGGAGCGACAGGTTTCTTGGGTCTGGATCTTTCTAAGACACCTACAGAGTATGCTTCTACGACAAAATGGGCGTATTTGATTCCTGTGCTGGCTGTCGTATTTCAGTTTTTGAATTCTCAGATTCTTCAGGCGAAGAATAAGAATGATAAAGGAAAGAAAAATACCCAGCAGGACAGCATGCAGCAGAGTATGAAAATGATGAATTACTTTATGCCTTTGATGTCCGGATTTTTTGCCTTGAGTTTTTCAATGGGTATTGGTTTATACTGGATTGCCGCTTCTATTTTTCGAATTGGACAAACTCTTATCATTAACCATCAGGTAGATAAGATTTCTTTGGACGAGCTGATTGAAAAGAACAAAGATAAGGCAGCGAAGAAAGCAAATAAGCGGAAAAAGATGAATGAGCAGATGGAAATGTATGCGAAGCAGAGGACAAGTTCCATTAAGACGGCTGCAAATTATCAGAATAAAGCAGCGACAGACGAGAAGGATGTGAAAAAGCCGTCTTACACTACGAATACAAATTATGAGAAGGGCAGCATTGGTTCATATGCCCATATGCTGGATGGAGACAGAGAAAAAGATAAATGATGGATTGTCTTTTATGTGATTGGAGGAATTTATTATGTCAAATTGGCAGGAATTTTCAGCAAAAACAGTTGATGAAGCTTTGACGGAAGCATTGATTAAATTAGAAACAACAAGTGATCAGATTGAATATGAAGTATTGGAAAAAGAAAGTACAGGTTTGCTTGGATTATTTAGTAAACCGGCCCGCATTCGTGTTTGCAAAAAAGAAGATGTGCAGGATATTGTAAAAGATTTTCTGAAACGTCTGTTTGAAAATATGCATTTAAATGTAGAAGTAGATATGAAGTATGATGAAGAAGAAAAAGTTATCTACATTGATCTGAAGGGCGACGAAATGGGTCTTTTGATTGGAAAACGTGGGCAGACTTTGGATTCTATTCAGTATCTTACTTCTTTGGTTGCTAATAAAAACCGTGAAGAATATATTAAGATTAAGATGGATACAGAGAATTATCGTGAGCGTCGTAAAGTTACGATTGAGAACCTTGCAAAAAATATTGCGATTAAGGTTAAGAAGACAAGACGTCCGGCTACTTTGGAGCCAATGAATCCATATGAGAGACGTTTGATCCATGCAGCACTTCAGAATGACAAATACGTAGAAACTTACAGTGAAGGAGAAGAACCTTTCCGTAAGGTTGTTGTAAATATATCCAAAGAATATGCGAGCATGCCGCCTCGTCGTAACAATAATTACCGCAAGAAAAATGGTTATAATGGAAATGGTGGACGTAAACCATATAATAAATCTTATGGAAAAAAACCATATGGTAAATCTTCTTATAATAAACCTTATAACAATAAGTCTTATAATCGTAATAATTCATATCGTAATCAGAGTAATTTTGGTTCGGATGATAATGCTGATAAAACAGAAGATTAATATGAATCAAAAGAGTTGGGCTGAATCTCAGGATTCAGCCTTTTTAGCCTTATTGATATTAGAATAAATGTATTATATTTATAGGTTATCAAGTACAGAAAGGGATGTTTTATGTTTTACGAAGATACCATTGCTGCGATTGCGACTGCCTCCGTAAATGGTGGAGTAAGTATCATCCGAATCAGTGGTGAGAATGCAGTTAAAGTTGCGGACAGTTGTCTGAAATTAAAAAATAAAACTTTGGCAGAAGTAAAAAGCCATACGATTCATTATGGTTATGTGGTAGATGAAGAAGGACAGAAAATAGATGAAGTTCTTGTATTATTAATGCGTACACCGAATAGTTATACAAGAGAAGATGTTGTCGAAATCCAGTGTCATGGAGGGGCTTTTGTATGTCAGACAATTCTTGATCTTATATTAAAAAAAGAGGGTGTTCGAATTGCAGAGCCGGGTGAATTTACAAAACGTGCTTTTTTAAATGGAAGAATAGATCTGTCTCAGGCAGAGGCAGTTATGGATCTGATTGAATCGAAAAGTAAATATGCGTTGGAAAGTTCGGTTTCCCAATTAAGTGGAATTGTTAAACAGAAGATTCAGAAAATACGGAATATTATTATGGATGATGTTGCGTATATAGAGGCTGCGCTGGATGATCCGGAACATATTTCACTTGATCTGTTTGAAAAAGATTTTTTAAATCATATTACGAGTTCGATTTCTGAACTTGGAAAAATGAAAAACAATTATGATAATGGACGTTTGATTTATGAAGGAATTCAGACGGCAATTATAGGAAAACCTAATGTCGGAAAATCTTCTTTTTTAAATGCGATGCTGGGAACAGAGCGAGCTATTGTGACAAATGTACCCGGTACGACAAGGGATACATTGGAAGAAAATGTTAGAATTGGTGATGTATTTTTACACTTAATTGATACTGCCGGAATACATGAAACAGAAGATGAAGTTGAAAAAATAGGAATTGAAAAAGCGAGGGAACAGCTGAAACACTGTGATTTCTGTATTTTAATATTAGACCGTTCACGTGAAATAGAAGAAGAAGATAAGATACTTTTAAAAGAAATTGAGTCGAAAAAAGCAGTTATTTTATATAATAAATCTGATCTTGAAAATGCATTTTCTATCGATGAAATAGAAAATATGACAACAAAAAAAATCATCGCTTTTTCTGCAAAGACAGGAGAAGGATTGGAAGAATTGCAGCAGTATATCACGAATCAGTTTTTTCAAAATGAGATTTCATTTAATCAGGAAATATATCTTTCTAATGAAAGACAAAAGCAGGCAGTGTCGGAGGCATACGAAAGTCTTCTTCGTGTAAAAGAAAGTTATGATCTCGGAGTGGGAGAAGATTTTTATACGATTGATATGATGAATGCTTATGAGCAGCTTGGAAGTATTATCGGTGAAACTGTGGATGATGATCTGGTGGATACAATTTTCAAAAAATTCTGTATGGGTAAATGAGAAAGGTTTGAGGATACTATGAAAAAGATATTAGAAGAAACATATGATGCTGTCGTTGTCGGTGCAGGCCATGCCGGCTGTGAAGCAGCTCTTGCTCTGGCGAGACTTGGATTTTCCACGGCAGTTTTTACCGTCAGTGTTGACAGCATCGCATTGATGCCATGTAATCCTAATGTTGGTGGATCGTCAAAAGGTCATCTTGTCAGAGAAGTGGATGCACTCGGTGGCGAGATGGGAAAAAATATTGATGCAACATTTATTCAGAGCAAAATGTTAAATAAATCCAAAGGACCGGCTGTACATTCGCTTCGTGCACAGGCAGACAAAAAAGAATACAGTAAAAGAATGCGTCGTGTACTGGAAGAAACAGAAAATATTTCTATTAAGCAGGCTGAAGTGACAGAATTGTTGGTAGAAAATAATATATTAGTAGGTGTAAAAACTTATACAGGCGCCATTATTCATTGTAAAGTATGTGTATTATGTACCGGAACCTATCTTAAGGCAAAATGTATTACAGGAGAGATTTCTACCTATACAGGACCAAATGGTCTGTCTGCCGCAAATCATCTTTCTGATTCTTTAACGGAACTTGGTATTAAAATCCGTCGTTTCAAAACGGGTACCCCTGCGCGAATTGATGGAAATACGGTTGATTTTTCTAAGATGGAACCACAGTATGGGGATGAAAAACTTGTACCATTTTCTTTTACCAATGATCCTGCTGACATCGAGAGAGAGCAGGTAAAATGTTACCTTACTTATACCAATGAAAAAACACATGAAATTATCCGTGATAATTTAGACCGGTCACCTCTCTATTCTGGAATGATAAAAAGTACGGGACCAAGATATTGCCCTTCGATTGAAGACAAAGTTGTCCGGTTTGCTGATAAAAATAGACATCAGGTTTTTATTGAACCTGAAGGGTTGTATACTTCAGAAGTGTATATTGGTGGCATGTCAAGTTCAATGCCGGAAGATGTACAGTATGAAATGTATCGTTCTGTCAAAGGACTTGAAAATGCTAGAATTGTTCGAAATGCTTATGCCATCGAATATGATTGTATCGATTCTCTGGAGTTGAAATCATCTTTGGAGTGTAAGAAAGTAGAAGGACTTTTTAGTGCCGGACAGGCAAATGGTAGTTCCGGATATGAAGAAGCAGCAGCTCAGGGTATTATCGCTGGTATCAATGCCGCAAGAAAATTACAGAAAAAAGATCCTATTATATTGGATCGATCACAGGCATACATCGGAGTGTTGATTGATGATCTTGTAACAAAAGGTACCAATGAACCTTATCGTATGATGACATCGAGAGCAGAGTATCGTTTGATCCTTCGTCAAGATAATGCTGATTTACGATTAACTCCAATTGGATATGAAGTTGGATTAATTTCAAAGGAAAGATACGATGGTTTACTTCTGAAAGATGAACTAATCCAAAAAGAAATGAATCGTATGGAGCATACTTCTGTTGGTAATACAGATAATGTACAAGAACTTTTAAAACAATATGGAAGTACACCGTTGATTAGTGGAATTACTTTGGCAGAATTGATTCGTCGTCCTGAATTAGATTATGATAAAGTTGAATCAATTGATAAAGAAAGAAAACCACTTCCTTATGATGTATGTGAACAGGTAAATATTAATATCAAATATGATGGATATATTTCACGACAGATGAAACAGGTAAAACAATTTAAAAAGATGGAACAAAAGAAAATTCCTTCAACCATTGATTATTCAAAAATTAATAGTTTGAGAATTGAAGCAGTGCAAAAACTGACTGAAATCAGACCGGAGTCTGTAGGACAAGCGGCAAGAATATCGGGTGTTTCTCCAGCAGATATATCAGTATTACTTGTTTACCTTGAAAATTATAATAGAAATGTTTCACGTGAAACATTGGAGGAAGAGTAGTGAAATCAGAATTTAATAAATATGGATTATTGTTAGATAAAACGATGTCTAATCAATTTGAAAAATATTATGAATTATTGATTGACTGGAATCAACGTATGAATCTAACTACGATTACAGATAGAGATGAAGTAGTACAAAAACACTTTATTGATTCTGTTCTTCTTTTAACAAAGTATGATAAGACAGAGTTTGAAAACAAAAATATAATTGATGTGGGAACGGGAGCAGGTTTTCCGGGAATACCGCTTGCTATTATGTTACCACAGACGAATTTTGTTTTAATTGATTCACTTGATAAGAGAATTACATTTCTCAAAACAGTTTTAGAAGAACTTGGATTAAGTAATGTAACTTTATATCATGGAAGAGCAGAAGACTTTGGTAAAGATACATCATTTCGTGAACAATTTGATTATTGTGTTTCAAGAGCGGTTGCTCCATTACCAATTTTATTAGAATATTGCTCTCCATTTATAAAAGTTGATGGAAGTCTGTTATTGTATAAAAGTATAAAGACTGACCAAGAGGTGGATGAATCAAAGCATGCTTTGGATGAACTAAATTGCAAAATCAGTGAAATCTGTACATTATCGGATGATGAAGATTACAAGAGATATATTATTGAAATTCATAAGATAAATGAAACTCCCACAAAATATCCAAGAAAAGCGGGAAAGCCAAAAAAGAATCCGTTGTAGAAAAATGTTTCACGTGAAACATTTTTAAAAAATATGCTAGTATTATTAGCAAGAGAATGATATAATAGAAATAGAAGGGTAAAAAATTGTAAAGGTGAGAAAATATGAGTCATAAAGTTATAGCTGTGGCTAACCAGAAAGGTGGAGTTGGTAAGACAACAACTACCATCAATTTATCTGCTGCATTGGCCGAAAAAGGAAAAAAAGTTTTAATGATTGACCTGGATCCACAGGGAAATGCGTCCAGTGGACTTGGCGTAAACAAAGATGAATTGGAACAGAGTATTTACCAGCTTATGATTGGTACCAATTCATTTGATGAGTGTGTACAGAAAAATGTGCTGGAAAATCTCGATGTTTTACCTGCAAATGTAAATCTTGCAGGTGTAGAAATTGAAACATTGGATATGGAAGACAGAAACTATATTTTATCAAAAGAAATTGATAAAGTAAAAGATCGATATGATTACATATTAATCGACTGTCCACCATCATTGAATTCATTGACAATTAATTCAATGACAACAGCAGATTCTGTTTTGGTTCCAATTCAATGTGAGTTTTATGCATTGGAAGGATTGAGCCAGCTGATTTATACGATTGATTTGGTAAAAGATCGTTTGAATCCAAATCTGAAAATGGATGGAGTCGTATTTACTATGTACGATGCCAGAACAAATCTGTCATTGCAGGTTATAGAAAATGTTAGAGAAAATTTGAATCAAAAGATTTATAATACCATAATTCCAAGAAGCGTAAGATTGGCAGAGGCTCCAAGCTATGGACTTCCAATTAATATTTATGATCGAAAGTCTACGGGAGCAAAAGCATATCGAGCTTTGGCAGAAGAAATTATTGAGAAGGGGGATGAAGAATAATGGCAGCAAGAAAAGGAGGATTAGGAAAAGGATTAGATACACTTATTCCACCTAAGAAAAATGAGACGACTAAGGAAGTTGAAAAAGTAGAAATCAAGAAAATTGAAGAATATGTAGATATTAATAAGGTTGAACCAAATAAGGATCAGCCAAGAAAATCTTTTAATGAAGATTCTTTGATTGAGTTATCAGAGTCTATTAAGCAGCATGGAATCGTTCAGCCATTGGTTGTTGCAAAGAAAGATGATTATTTTGAAATCATTGCCGGTGAGAGAAGATGGCGTGCAGCAAAGAAAGCTGGTTTAAAAGAAGTACCTGTTGTAGTAAAAGATTACTCACCACAGGAGATTATGGAAATTGCGTTGATTGAAAATATTCAGCGTGAAGACTTGAATCCGGTAGAAGAGGCGATGGCTTACCAGAGATTGATCAAAGAATATGATTTGAAACAAGATGAAGTTGCAGAGCGTGTATCAAAAAGCCGTACTGCAATTACAAACTCGATTCGTCTGTTGAAGTTAGATGAGAGAGTACAAAATATGCTCATTCAGGAATCTATTTCAAGTGGACACGCAAGAGCACTTCTTGCTGTAAAAGATGGTGACGAGCAGTATAATCTTGCCATGAAGATTTTTGATGAAAAACTGAGTGTCCGCGAGACAGAAAAACTGATCAAATCACTTGGAAAAGAAAAGATGCCAAAGCCAAAGAAAAAAGAATTAAAGAATGATTTTGTGTATCGTGATTTGGAGGAAAAACTGAAAACAGTTACCGGCACTAAGGTTATGATTAACCGGAAAACAGAAAAGAGCGGAAAGATAGAAATAGAATATTATAATCAGGAAGATTTGGAAAAAATCATTGGTTTCTTTAAATAGAACAAATGTTTGACAAGGAGGATAAAGATGTTTCGTTTTAGTGATTATGGAATCGAATCAGATATGATAATAATTGGAATTGCTGCTGTATTGGTTATACTTCTTGTATTGTTGATCGTAGCACTTTCCAAAATAGGAAAACTGAAAAAACAATACAATGTGTTTATGGAAGGAAAAGATGGCAAAAGTCTGGAAGAAACTTTCCAAAAGAAGTTTGAAAATATGGATTTTATTAATGATGAATTGAAGAAAATCCAGGGTCGTCTCGAATTGATTGATGAAAATCTCTTAAAGACCTACCAAAAAGTCGCTATTGTAAAATACGATGCTTTTAAAGAGATAGGTGGTACATTAAGTTTTGTACTTGTTTTACTGACAAAAGATAACGACGGATTTATATTGAATTCCATGCATTCAAATAGTGAAGGATGTTACACATACATTAAAGAAGTAAAGAGTGGAGAAGTATTTGTAGCACTTTCCGAAGAAGAAAGACAAGCATTGGAGCAGGCGAAAGAATCCTAATGGGTTCTTTCCCACCTTTGACAAGGCTAAAGCGCTCATAACGGGTGGAAATCCTATTAGGATTATTAGTTATAAAAGTTATAAAAGCGCAAAAAAAAGCCCTTACCCAGCAGTTGCAGGTCTGCCAAACAAGGACTCGGGAGTACGCCTTTGGGGGTTCGAACCCCAGACACCCTGATTAAGAGTCAGGTGCTCTACCAACTGAGCTAAAGGCGCTTATCTAATCGCAAAAACTATTATATAACATTTGTAACAAAAATGCAAGTATTTATTTAAAAAAAATTAAAAAAAGGAAAGAAAAAATATGAGTAGAAATAAAAAGGCATATCGGAAAATAAGGGAAGTATTAAAAGGAATCATCTCTAATATGGGATCTGTGATTTTAATCCTTGCATTGTGTACGATTGTGATTGCCATTATAATAAATTGGAAATCAGTAGTTATAGAAATGCAGAGATTTATAAAAGTAATTATGCCATTTATCTTTGGACTGGTATTGGCATTTTTGATCAATCCATTAGTGGAAAGCATACAGAAGATTTTGAATAGGTTATTTTTCCGAACAAAACATAAAAAGGCATGCAAGTATACAAGTGTTGCAGTTTCGTATGCAATTTTACTTGGATTGCTGACGGTTACGATTGTTTATATTGTACCGCAGATTTCAGAGAGTGTGAAAGAACTTACAAAGTCACTTGGAAATGGTTACAATTACATTATTCATAATACAGGAAAATTGCAGGAAAAATATCCGTTTCTGCCAATGACGGATATTACGGAACTGATTGAAAAAGTTGTTCCACAAAATATCTTTAGTTATGGACCGGGAATGGCAAAAATAATATTCCCATATATTTATAATTTGTCTGCATCCTTCATTTCTGGGTTTATCAATATTATATTTGCCATCGTCATATCGGTGTATATCATATTGGATAAAGAGAAAATAGTAAAGGAACTGCGTCGTTTTATTTATACATTTGCATCTAACGAAAAAGCACCATTTATCTGGAATACATTTCGCGAGTGTAACCATATATTCAATGGATTTTTATTTGGAAAGAGTGTGGATTCTTTAATTATCGGAATCCTTTCCTTGATTGCGATGAGTATAATCGGTCTGCCATATGGATTGCTTCTTAGTGTGATCGTTGGTGTAACAAATATGATACCGTATTTTGGTCCTATTATGGGTGCTATTCCAGGTGTTATTATATATCTTGTAATAGAACCAAAATATGCGATTATATACGTCATTATGATACTTATATTACAGCAATTTGACGGGCTTTATCTGGGACCTAAAATACTTGGTGATCTTACTGGAATCAAGCCGCTTTGGGTTATTTTTGGTATCACAGTCGGTGGTGCATATTTTGGAGTTTTGGGAATGTTTCTCGGTGTGCCGGTAGTGGCAGTAATAATGCATATAATTAGTGTAATTATGGAGACCAAAATGAAGAAAAAAATGCTAAAAGAAATAGAAGTTAGAAGAAATAATAAGCAGGAATAAATTCTATTTTAATAGCTTCATAATATAGCACACAGAATCTATGATACAATCAATTCGTTTTTTTAAGCAAGGCTTTTTTAGAAAAAAACGGCGGAGAGAATTTTGAAAACAATTCATAATAAACTCCCTTATTGTTTTATTCTATTGTATGCCTTGCTTTTCTTTGTGTTACCGGTAAGCAACGAGTCGATGGATCGGCATGCCTTTTCCGGAAAACTTTTCTTCATACTCGGTCATAATATTGCCTTCTGCAAATTCACTGTGGTGAAGATCATAGGTAACATCTTTTAATTTCCAAGGAGATGTCTCCGAGATCGTTTCCACAGAATAATCAAATAATGGGCGGTTGTCTGTCTTAAAACAGATAACTCCTTCCGGACAAAGCACTTCATCATAGAGCGAAAGAAATATCGGAGAAGTCAGGCGGCGTTTGGCATGACGCTCTTTTGGCCAGGGATCAGAAAAGTTCAGATAAATGCGGTCAATCTCTGCTTTATCAAAAACTTCTGTAAGATTTTTTGCGTCCATTCGGATAAAATACAGATTGGAACATTCTGTCTGCTGTCTTTTTTCAATTGCGCGGTAAAGAACACTTGAATACATTTCGATTCCAATGTAATTAATCCCCGGATTTTGTTCTGCCATTGCGTGAATAAATTTTCCTTTTCCCATACCTATTTCAATATGGATCGGATTGTCATTTCCAAAAAATGTATTCCATTTGCCTTTATATTCTTCCGGTGTCTGTATGACAAATTCACTGGATGCGATAAATTCTTCCGCACCCTTGATATTACGAAGTCTCATAATTTTCCTCCAAAGTTTTGTATTCGCGAATAGTATAACATATTTTTGAAAGATTTTGAAGAAAATAATATAAATTTGCAAGTAACTATTGGAAAAATTGGAAAAATCGTGTATGATTATAGATGAGCAATAAAATAAATGTAAAGAGGGAACGAGATGGATGAGAAGAAAATAATTCTTGTGTCTGTAAGTGATCTTGTACCTGGAATGATTGTTGCAAGGGATGTATATACGAGAAATAACCAGATGTTGGTGCCTGCAGATACAAAAATAACGGAATCAATCATAGCTAGAATGACATTTTTTGGAATTATGAGCATTCGTGTTTTTGCAAGCGAGTTAGAAAAGAATATAGTTGACGAAGAAGAAGAGATGTATATGACACAGCAGGAAAAAGAGGATTTTGCTGTGTTTAAGGAAAATTATGAATTGACGATAGATCATGTATCAGAAAATTTGAATTCTCTTTTGAAAACCGCAGATGAAATTAATACCGATGAATTGGTTGAAAATGTGGATAAACTTGTATTTCAGTCGAAAAGCAGGTATGAAATCATGAATATGGTACATCATATTCGCACCTTTGATGATGAGACATACCGCCATTCTTTGAATGTGGCGATGATCAACAGTGTCTTTGCGGGATGGCTTGGTATGACAGAGTACGAAAGAAAGCAGTTGACATTGTGCGGCTTGATGCACGATGTGGGAAAACTTCTTATTTCCAAAGATATTCTTCGGAAACCGGGAAGATTGACGGAAGAAGAATATGAGCAGATTAAAAAACATCCGCTTCTCGGATATGAAAAAATGAAGGATAAAAATATTCCGGAATCCGTAAAACGAGTTATTTTACTGCATCACGAGAGAGCGGATGGAAGTGGATATCCTTTTGGATTCCGTTTAAATGAAATTGATCCGTATGCTGCAATTACCGCAATTTCAGATGTTTACGATGCAATGACATCCAACCGTGTATACCGGCATGGGATGAGTCCATTTGATGTGATAGAAATTTTTGAAAAAGAAGGAAGAAAGCAGTTTAATCCAATGTTTTTGGTTCCGATATTAAATAATCTGACGAATACCTATCTTCAGCATTATGTGGAATTGAGCAATGGAATGAAAGGAAAAATTGTTTTAATTAATAAAAATGAATTGTCGCGGCCAATGATTGCTACAGATGATAATCAGTTTGTTGATCTATTAAAGCAGCGCGACATAAAAATAACACAAGTTCGCTAGATAATATAAAAAGCGAAAGTAAGAAAGGATAGAAAAAGTGAAAAATCCAATGAAAAACATAATAAAGTCATGGATTGGGGGAATTTGTCTTACAGCGGCGGTACTTTTGATCCCGACAGGAGCCGGTGCAGCTGCCGGACAAAAAGATCTTGCAGTTTCTGCAGAAGCTGCCTGCGTTATGGATCTGCAATCCGGAACGGTTTTATATGACAAAAATATGAATAAGAAGGAATATCCTGCGAGTATTACAAAAATTATGACAACTTTGGTTGCGATGGATAACTCTTCTCTCTCAGAAACGGTTAAATATGATGACCGCGCTTATACAAATTGGGAAAGTCGTGCGTCAAATATTGGCATTGTGGACGGTGAGAAATTGAGTATGGAAGACAGTTTGTATGCCATCATGCTTGCTTCTGCCAACGAAGTTTGTAACGGAGTGGCAATCCATGTAGCAGGAAGTATTGAAAATTATGTTGCTAAAATGAATGAGAAAGCAAAAGAACTTGGATGTAAAAATACACATTTTATGAATCCAAACGGACTTTGGAATAAAGATCATTATACATCCCCATATGACATGGCTTTAATCGGAAGAGCCGCTATGCAAAATGAAAATTTCCGTACAATTGCTTCCACTAAATATTATGACATTGGAAAATCAAATAAACGAAAATACATTGATCCGATGGGAAATCATCATAAAATGTTAAATCCCGGAAATATGCCTCAATATGGTTATAAATACTGTATTGGTGGAAAGACGGGTTATACGGATAAATGCCGTTATACTCTCGTGACTTTTGCAAAAAAAGGAAATATGGAACTTGTTTGTGTTGTTATGAAAGTAGACGGTTCCCCATACATGGACACCAACGCATATACGGATACGACAAGATTGTTTAATTATTGTTTTGAAAAATATGATAAAACGATGATTCAAGATGACACTTCCAATGAAATTAACAAGGAGTATCTGTTTACTAATTTCAGTCCATTTTACAGCAAAGATACCAGCTCACTGCATGTAGATTCTGATGCAGGTGTGATTCTTCCAAAAGGTGTCACGCTGGATAAGACGGAGAAAAAAGTAACCTATCTGCAGACTCCGGAAAAGCAAAATGGAAAAAATGTAATCGGTCATATTTCTTACACGTACAACGGAGAAGATGTCGGTGGAGCAGACATTTATTATGATGCGACGGATGCAGCGACATTAAAAGACAGTATTAATATGACAGAATGGTTCAAAGAAGCAGAAATGACAGCAAAAAAAGAGCCATTTCCGGTAAAAAAAGTAATGCTTATCGTAATTTTGGTAATCTGCGTCGCTGGTGTAAGTTGTGTCTGCGTGATCCGAATAAGAGGATATCAGCAAAAGACAGAGTACCGCAGACGTTATCAAAAAGCGAGAAGACATATGAGAAAACGGGATCGGGATTTTTATACGAAAAGATGATGTGTAATGGTTTCACATAAAAATAACATTGTAGTTTTCACATTCGGGACCGCTCGCGCTTAGAAGAATACACGTAGCAGTGCATGAGGGCAGGATACGCCCTCTATGCACTGACGGTATTCTAAATCCCTCATGAGAAAAACTACAATGTTATTTATTTGAAAGCCATTACATATAAATTATAAAAAAAGGGAGTTATCCACAAAAACACACAAATTTGTGGATAACTCCCCTTTTTTGGTGGAAAACATTTATTACTCGTTACTATTCAGGATCCAATGTATGGAAATCAAAGTCTCTTACGTGCAAGCACGACGATTCATTGATTTCCATACATTGAGATCCTAATAGGGCTTCCCCTCCACATATGAGCATTTTTAGCCTTGTCAAAGACGAGAAAAGAACACGAAGTGTTCGAAATGCGAATGTGGAGGAGAGGCGTCCTGAATAGTTACTATTTGTTTTTTATATTTTCCACATCTTTTTTCAAACGTTCTACTTCTTGTTTTGCTTTTGTGATACGTTCAATCTGCTCTAAGAAAGCATCGGAAGTATCATCTTTATGTGCCTCATAATATAATTTTCCAATTTCATTATAACAACGTTCGATGGTTTTTTCCTGATTACGAATCTGGCTGTTAAGGGAAGAAACTTCGGAAATTTCTTTTGCTTTGTCTGTAATCTCATCGGCTGTGTTATTTATTACATCGGATAATTTGTCTAAAAAACCTGCCATGATATATGTTCTCCTTTCCTGATACGAAGTTTTACATTGTTTACTAATATTTTAACCCTTTTTTTTGGCATGTCAAGGAAAAATTTTCTTGCTAAATTCTGTTATTTAGCAAAAATGCCAGCTGTTCCATCATAATCAAAATAATGATTGATAGAATTAATTTCAAGTATGTCTGATGTTCGAATGTCACGGATGCATTTTGTTAAATATGGATATTTTTTGATTAGGTTTTGAGTCAAAAGAAAAATTTCTGAATTTGAAAGTTTTTTAGTACTTATGTAACCTGATCTCTGAGGATGGAGAAAACCGTTATCATTTAGAAAATTCAATATATTTCATACCCTCTTTATTATAATATCTAATCATTTCCTGTTTACAATCTTCACTTCCACCTGCTGTAGTTAGAATCCATGTACGTAGATATTTAACATATTCTGTTGAATCAGAAGCCATTTTCATAACATAAATCATTATATCACAAAGTGCATTTTCTCCCTCACCACTAAAAACGCCATTGCTGCTCATATTGTTTTGAATGTTCTCTCATTGGATTTAACATGTCATATTCAGTAATACCATCTACTCTCATTTTTTCGTAATCCAAATCAAAAGTAAGCGTAACCATATAAATTCATCCCTTTCTTAAAAAATAATCATTTTGCAATTATAGTGTACCACACATCAAATTTGTCATCAAGAGCCAAGAGGCTCTTTTTTTTATACGTAATTAATTTGAAAAAGAGAATAAGTAAGTGGAGGTGATGCTTATAAGTAAAAAATTTTGAAATAAAAATAGCTCTCATTAATTTTAGCAAATTAAAAAGAAAGGAACATTAATATGATGAAATGGACGAAAAAACTAGGTTGGAAAAACTTGAACTTAAAAATCAATTTGGATACTGTTAAAAATTATTTTTTGAAACTGAAATTTAATATTTTTCTTAAAGGAAAATTAGGACTAAATCTTAAAACTAAGCTTCGTCGGAAAAGAAAGAAATTTTTTGTATTTGAAAT
>OKSX01000494.1_pt1 | contig 25863 bp, 20 predicted proteins | sample 1606391 | NCBI WGS metagenome assembly OKSX01 (sample SAMEA3879578, study PRJEB24766) | human gut metagenome | biome: human-associated habitat; feature: feces | place: USA | collected 1985/1987
TGGAAAGACAGCTATCAAGCTTACAGAAGCACTTATGAAGATGGGTGTACCTATTCTTGGTACAAGTGCGGAAGATGTAGATGCTGCCGAGGATAGAGAGTTATTTGATGAAATTCTTGAAAAATGTGAGATTCCAAGAGCTAAAGGTCAGACAGTATTTACTGTAGAAGAGGCTTTAAAGGCAGCCAACGAACTTGGCTATCCTGTACTCGTAAGACCTTCATACGTACTTGGCGGACAGGGTATGCAGATTGCTGTATCAGATGAAGATGTAGTTGAATTCATGAACATCATCAATAGAATTAAACAGGATCATCCAATTCTTGTAGATAAGTATCTCATGGGTAAGGAAATAGAAGTAGATGCTGTATGTGACGGTGAAAATATTCTCATTCCTGGTATCATGGAGCATATCGAGAGAGCCGGAATTCACTCAGGTGACAGTATTTCAGTATATCCTGCAAAGTCACTTACACCTAGAATTACAGACATGATTGTTGATTACACTGCAAAACTTGCACGTTCACTTCACGTAAAGGGTTTAATCAATATCCAGTTTATTGTATACAACGACCAGGTATATGTAATTGAGGTAAATCCTCGTTCAAGCCGTACAGTACCTTATATCAGCAAGGTTACAGGTATTCCTATTGTAAAACTTGCAACAAAGGTAATTACGGGAAGCAAGATTACAGATATGGGTTACGAACCGGGCTTACAGAAGAAATCAGACTACTATGCAATCAAGATGCCTGTATTCTCATTTGAGAAAATCCGTGGTGCAGATATCAGCTTAGGACCTGAGATGAAGTCTACAGGTGAGTGCCTTGGTATTTCAAAAGATTTCGATGAGGCACTTTACAAAGCATTCCAGGGTGCAGGAATATGTCTTCCAAAGCATAAGCAGATTATTATGACTCTCTGCGATGCAGATAAGGAAGATGGTGTAGATATAGCACAGAGATTTGAGGCACTTGGATATAAAATTTATGCTTCAAGAGGAACAGCTAAAGTATTGAAGGAACATGGTGTCCATGCAATTCAGGTAAATAAGATTGGACAGGAAGCACCAACACTTCTTGATTTAATTCTTGAACATAAGATTGACCTTGTTATTGATACACCTGAAAATGGTATTGAGAGAGCAAGAGACGGTTTCCTTATCAGACGTTATGCTATTGAGACAGGCGTTCACTGCCTTACTAGTCTTGATACAGCTCATGCACTTATTTCAAGTCTTGAGCATGCATTTAACAATAGGGATCTTTCAATTGTTGATATTGCAGAAATATAAAAATTACATTGCAGGCACGTAACATAGGTGGCGTGTAAAGCTTAAAAGAGGCTGCTTTCATAGGAAGGCAGCCTTTTGAAGTTATAAGATAATCCTGTTAAGACGGGAATAAAGGAGAAAAGATGCTTAATCTGAATATAAATTGCGATATTTTGCAGGAAAAAAATATAGTTAGGTTTAATGGTGCAGCACTTGAACTTATGAGGTATGAGGGGCAGGAAATACAGGTAAATACATATATTTATCTTGAAAAAGACGGTAAAAAATATCAGTTTATAACATATAATCACTGCGATGCACAAAAAAATGTATCGCTTGACAAAAAAATAATATGTGATGAAATACAAAATTATGAATTTCCGGAAGAAACAAGAAAGAACCAGATAATATATTATCTTCCGCCTGAGGGAAAAGAAGAGACAGCACTTACGAAGCTTACAAGAAGACGTGAGCAGGATGATTATGATGGTGCATTTCCGGGAGATAATGTGTCAGGCTGTGAATATTTTGCATGGCTTAATGGTGAGGGTGATGACAATTATATGGTGCTTTTATCAACTAAAAATCTTACAATGGTTTTCAGGCCGCAGTTTATGGATAAATTCGGCATAGATATGCTGGCACAAAGAAATCATGAGTTGTTTGAAAATGTATTTACAGAAGGAAATGTTATAAAATTTGATGGTGCTTTGATGGGAATTGTAAAAATTTCTGATATTTATGCAGTAGAAACATGTATTTACATTGAAAAAGACGGTGAAAAATATGTATACAGATGTCTTGAAAAATTCGATGAATGCCGTGAAGAGATAATTAAAAATACAAGATTTTACCGCGAAATAAGTTTTTGTAAAACGGAAGAATTTAATATTCCGGACGAGTCGGAATATGCGATGCTTGACTGTTATATTTCATATGATGATAAACCGGTTATGATAAAGAAAACAGGCAGGGCACAGTACGGAAAATATGTTCCGTTTGAAGATAAAGATGTCGAGGCAAGAGGCTGTGGATATTTTAATGCAGTGCTTGAAAACCAAGTGGATAAAGACAGTGAAAATATAATTTATCTCACGATTGAGGCATGCCGTAAGACAAGGTATAAAAAGTTGAAAAACATGCTTTGATGTGTTAAAATAAATACAATTTAACATGATTGGAGAACAGTATGGACGCTAGAAGAGCACAGGATTTATTAAAACATATTACACAGGATGAAGATTATGGCTTAAAGGCTATGCAGAAGGCATCACTTGCAGAATGTATATCAATGGTTAATAATGTTCTTCCTGAATGCCAGAAAAAGGCATATGAAGACGGCAATGATAATGATGCGGGCTTTTTTTCAAAGATGACAGAAAATTACAGAGCACTTATAATTGACAAGATAAAGGAAGAAAATCTTTTATGGATTGCATATACAGATTTGACAGGATATCCGTATATGATTGATGGTGACATGATTGTTATCTATGATTTTGCGGCAGCAAAGCAGATTGAAGCAGACCTCAATAAAGCAGGATACAGAGTTACATTCGGCAATGTTGACAAGGATGCTTTCAAAACAGAGATTGCACATATGTACAGAAACGGTTATAAGAAAATCCGTTTTATGGATGGAAAGATGGAACCTTTTGTTGTAGAAAGAGAAGAGTTATATCCGTATGAAGAATTTTTCAAAGATGATTATATAACTAATCCGGGACTTCAGGCTGCAATGCTCAATTATTTTCAGGAATTCAGAAAGCAGGCTCCGCTTGAAAACAGAGGTGATATATTAAAACGCCGCGAGCAGATTATGATTGATATGATGCTCAATGCTGAATATATGGTTCCTTGTGTTAAGGAAGAGACTGAAGAAGAGGTTGAGATTTCGCATCATTTTATAGACATAACAGACCGTGTTACAGAAAAAGAAGAGGGTGAGCATGTGATTGCCATCCCTGTATTCACAGATGGTTTTGAGATGGACAAGTGTTATGAAGGACATCATGAGAATATGCTCTATAAGTTTGATGAACTCGTATCGCTTATGGATGAGCTTGGAGCTTCAGGCATAATAATCAACTGTCTCGGTATCAGCTATTTTATGAGAACAGCACTTATGAAAAAGATACTTAAATAAATTTTTGACAATTTATATTAAAAATAAAAATAACCCGGAATTATCACAGACTTTGTAAAGCTGTGGGTACATTCCGGGTATATTTATGTCTGTGCCTGATTACTTGAGGAAATCCTGACGCATAGGATTAAATACGTCCACAAGTTTTCCTTCTTCAAGACAGGTAACACCATGTTCTACGTTAGATGGCATGTAAACGCTGTCACCTTTATTTACAATCTTAGTCTCACCGCCGATTGTGAATTCAAAACTTCCCTCAGCAATGTAAGTAATCTGTAAATGCTCATGTTTGTGAAAATTTCCCTTAGAACCTTTCTTAAAAGAAATCTCGCACATCATAAGGTCGTCTGAATAACATAAAATTTTTCTTGTAACTCCCGGTTCGCAGTCTGTAGGAATTACGTCTTTATTAAATCTGAACATAAAAATTCTCCTTTCTAAGTGTCAGTTCTGCAGTTCTGCATTACAACTGCAAACTGATTATTTATACTGTAACCACTATAAAACAAAAAGGGTGAAATAACAATAAAAATATGGTACGATATATTTAAAAAACAGATTTATTGCTTTTTGGAGGAATTTTATGTATTTTTTGTGGCTGGCAGCAGCATTGATATGTTTTGCATATTATATACTTTGTGCATCATATGCAGGTATAGGCTCGTCGTTTATATTTATATGGCTTATAGGAGGTATATTTTTTTCAGTGGTATTCGGAGTAAGATTCGCACATGTAAGGGGAATTATATCTGTATCACATAAAATTTCAACTGCTTTTGCGGCAGTTATGATAATTGGTGTCATATTATTTGTTATATTGGAGTGCCTCGTTATTTCGGGGATGACGGAAAATACAGATGAGGACTGCCGTTATGTAATAGTTCTCGGATGTCAGATAAGAGGTGACAGAATAACAAGGTCATTAAGGAAAAGGCTTGACAAAGCTTATGATTACGGCAAAAAACATGAAGATGCGGTTATAATTGTATCAGGTGGTAAAGGCAACGGCGAAAATACGACAGAAGCAGAAGCTATGTTTAACTATCTCGTTGAAAAAGGAATCAGCCCTGAAAGAATCATACAGGAAGATAAATCTTACAATACAGACCAGAATATGAGATACAGTGCAAAACTGATGGATGATACAACAGCAAAGACAGCCATTGTCACAAGTAATTTTCATGTATACCGGGCAAAAAAGCTGGCTGCGGCAAAAGGCATAACAAATACTTATGGAATTGCCGCAGGCAGCGATAAAGTTCTTATAACTAATTATATGGTAAGAGAAGCTATAGGAATATTAAAGGATTTTATCTGCCATAATTTTTAGATGGAAAAAGGTGCGTATATGAATATTTGCACCTTATTTTGCAAAAAATTCAGCTACTTTGCCGGATATGTCAATTCCTTTGGCATATCCTTCATCATACATATTAAGAATTTTTTCTTTGTCTCTTTCAAGTCTTGAAAAACCTTCTGTTGAGTCAGGTCGTATGACAATAACTTTGCCCTCTTTTTCAAGACGTCTTAATTTTTTCAGGCTGTGATTGTATCTTCCGGCACGTTTCACAAGGTCTATCGCGATATTAGGATAGCGGTGATAAGCTCTTGCCATAGCTTTTGTAGATGATGTTGTTGATTTTTTATATCCTGATTCTCTTGTCAGGACTACAACAACTCTGTCACAGCCGTCTTCAAATGCTTTTTCATATGGAATTGAGTCACTCAGACCACCATCAAGGTAAGGTGTGTCATTAATATATATATTAGGAAAAAGAATTGGAAGGGCACATGTCGCTTTAAGGATAAGATTGTTGCGGTCGGCTGTTGTGTATTTCATATATTCAGGTTCACCTGTTAAAACATTTGTCACAACAGCATAAAATTCACCATGGTATTTGTCAAATTCGTCATAATCGAATGGAACAAGTTTATTAGGGATTGTGTCATATGCAAAATCGAGTCCGTAATAACATTTATTTTTGGGATTAAGAAGATTATTGATACCCATATAACGCTTATCATCGCAGTAATCAAGGATGATTTTCAAATTCCGGCCAGGCTGTCTTGAGGCGTATGAAACGCCATATGCAGCACCTGCGGAAACACCTATTATGTAGTCAGGCATAATATTTTTTTCAAGAAAAGCATCCATTACGCCGCATGAAAATATAGTCCTGAAAGCACCGCCTTCAAATACGATTCCAGTTTTCATAAATCAAGATTCTCCTTATTTTTGATAAAACTATTTTCGTCTTAAAATGATTTAATGTCAATAGACATTTTGACAATCTTACTTTATAATAAAATTGAAGTTACAATAGTTTTTGGAATAGAGGAATTGGTAAATGACAGATAATAATATTCACAGAGCAAATAAACGCGGAATGGTTCTTGCGATTGACATGGGAAATACTAATATAGTTATCGGTTGTATAGATGATGATAAAGTTTATTTTGAAGAGAGACTGGCAACAGATCTGAAAAAGACAGAACTTGAGTATGTAGTTCTTATAAAGACGGTGCTTGAACTTTATGGAATAGACAGCAGCCAGATAAGCGGTGCCATAATTTCATCGGTTGTGCCACAGCTTGTAAATATAATCCGTGAAGCAGTCGAGAAGCTTATTGATATAACACCGATGGTTGTTGGACCGGGAGTGAAGACAGGACTTAATATACATATGGATGAGCCAAGACGTGTCGGAAGTGACCTGATTGTTGATGCAGTTGCAGCAATAAAAGAATATGGTGCACCGGTAATGATTATTGATATGGGTACAGCGACAACAATTTCTATTGTTGATGATAAAGGCAGCTATGCCGGAGGAGTCATTCTTCCGGGAATACGTGTATCGGTTGATGCACTTGCATCAAGAACAGCACAGCTCCCGCGTATAAGCCTTGAAGCTCCCGGACATGTAATCGGCAAGAATACGCTTGACTGCATGAAGAGCGGTGTGGTTTATGGCAATGCGTCATGTATAGACGGAATGATAGACAGAATGGCAGATGAAATCGGAATTCCGCTTGCATCAAAGGAAAATCCGCATGGAATCAAGGTGGTTGCAACAGGTGGACTGTCGAGGGTGATTGTGCCGGAGTGCAGACATGATATAATAGTTGACCATGCATTGTTATTAAAGGGTCTGAAGATAATATATGATAAAAATGTAGAATGATTTATATTTATGCGGCAGACCAGGTAGATATGTGACGGTATGAATTCCGGTATCAGCCGCATGATAAGGGAGAGAAAAGATATGTTAAAAGGTAAAAATGTGATTCTTGGAGTCACAGGAAGTATTGCAGCATACAAAATAGCAAGTCTTGCAAGTGCATTAAAAAAGCTTTCGTGTAATGTTGATGTAATTATGACAGAAAATGCATGTAATTTTATTAATCCGATTACATTTGAGACACTTACGGGAAATAAATGCCTTGTAGATACATTTGACAGAAATTTTCAGTACAGCGTAGAACATGTTTCACTTGCAAAGAAAGCAGATTTATTTCTTGTCGCTCCTGCATCGGCGAATTTTATCGGCAAAGCAGCAAACGGTATAGCTGATGATATGCTTACGACAACATTTATGGCATGTGAGTGTAAAAAAATAGTTTCACCGGCTATGAATACGAGGATGTTTAACAATCCGGTTGTCAAAGACAATATGAAAAGACTTGAAAGTTATGGTATTGATGTTATAAATCCAGCAAGCGGATATCTTGCATGTGGTGATATAGGAGAGGGCAAGATGCCTGAACCGGAGGTGCTTCTTTCATATATTTTAAGAGAACTTGCACATGAGAAAGATATGAAAGGGCTTAAAGTATGTGTCACAGCAGGACCGACAAGAGAAACGATTGACCCTGTGAGATTTATATCTAACCGTTCAACAGGAAAGATGGGCTTTGCACTTGCTAAAAATGCTATGGAAAGAGGTGCTGATGTAACGCTTGTATCGGGACCTGTGGAATTAAAGGATGTACCATTTGTAAAAATGGTTCACGTTGAATCGGCAAGACAGATGTTTGAAGCGGTTACAAAAGAGGCAGAAACGGCAGATATAATAGTGAAAGCTGCAGCGGTTGCTGATTACAGACCGGCGGTTGTGGCAGATGAAAAAATCAAGAAAAAAGACGGCGATATGTCAATTGCACTTGAAAGAACGGATGACATAATAGGCACACTTGGTAAAACGAAACGTGATAATCTGTTCCTTTGCGGATTTTCAATGGAGACGGAACATATGCTTGAGAATTCAAAAGCAAAGCTTGAAAAGAAAAATCTTGATATGATAATTGCCAATAATGTGAAAGTCAAAGGTGCAGGCTTCGGGACGGATACGAATGTTGTCACACTGATAACAAAAGATGAGATAAAAGAGCTTCCGATTATGAGTAAGGAAGATGTGGCAGATGAGATTTTTAACAATATTCTTGCAAATAGAAAGGGGATAGTATGAAGAACTGGAAAGCAAAAACAATTATAGCAGGAACAATACTGCTTCTTATTGTAGCATCGGTTTATTATTATATAGCACTTCCGGCAATTAATATTCATTCGCCGGGATTCTGGAAGTTTATAATAGTTGTGCTTGTTGCCGCAATGATTATATATCTGCTGTTTCAGACTCGTTTTACGCAGAGTGCGGGGAGCGGGTATTTTTCGGCAGACAGATTTGGTATAGAATTTAAGACACCGCAGTCTGCAAAGATATTTAAGATAATGGCAGCAGTATGTATTGTGGTCGCTGCTGTTTTTGCCATTGGAAGCCTATTATCTTCAAAGATTATAAATGCTTCAAAATATCAGAAGCTTCTTGATGTTGAGACAAGAAGTTTTAAAAATGATATAAAAGAAGTTTCGTATGATCAGATTCCGATTCTTGACAAGGATTCGGCAGAGACAATCGGTAATCGTGTTATGGGAACAATGGTTGACCTTGTATCGCAGTTTGAAGTAAATGACATGTATACACAGATTAATTATAAGAACAAACCTGTGAGAGTTTCACCTTTACAATATGGAAGCCTGATAAAGTGGCTTACTAACAAATCAGATGGAATACCGGGATATATAAGAATTGACATGACAACACAGCAGGCTGAAGTTGTGCGTCTTGAAAAAGGCATCAGATATTCGACAAGTGATCATTTTGGTAGAAATATATACAGACATTTAAGATTTGCGTATCCGACATATATGTTTGATGATATAAGATTTGAGATTGATGATGACGGAACACCGTACTGGATATGTCCGGCAAAGAAATATAATGTAGGACTTTTCGGTGGTGTTACAGTAGGCCGTGTTGTTTTATGCAATGCTGTTACGGGACAGATGCAGGATTATGACGTAAGTGAAGTTCCACAGTGGGTAGACAAGGTTTATTCGGCTGATATGCTTATAAATCTATATGATTATTATGGAACACTCAAACACGGATTTTTGAACAGTGTACTGCGTCAGAAAGATTGTGTGAAAACTACTGACGGCTATAATTATATAGCTCTTGATGATGATGTATGGGTTTATACCGGTATAACATCAGTAGGACAGGATAAATCCAACGTAGGTTTTGTTCTTATGAACCAGAGAACCATGGAGACACGTTATTATGAGATTTCCGGTGCAGAAGAGAATTCTGCGATGAGTTCGGCTGAGGGAAAAGTGCAGCATCTTAATTATACGGCAACATTTCCGCTGCTTCTTAATGTAGGAGGTGAGCCGACATATTTCATGGCTTTAAAGGACAGTGCCGGACTTGTAAAATCTTATGCTATGCTTAATATTGAAAAATATCAGAATGTTGCAATCGGCGAAACAGTGAGTGAATGTGAAGCTAATTATATTAAAATGATGTCACAGAGTGGTGTCATAACGCAGGAAAAGCAGGAAGAGAAAAACATTTCCGGAACAATAACAAAAATAATACAGACAGTAGTTGATGGCAATTCTCATTTTTATATAACTATTGACTCTTCGGATGCAATATTTGATGTCAATGTGATAGAAAATCCTGAGATAATAAAATATAATGTGGGTGATGTCATAAAACTGTCTTATACGGAAAATGATAAAACTAATGATGCAAAACCTGTAAAATAATCAGATATAATATAAGTGATATAATTGGTTAAATTTATTGTAAAATTTTTGCAAATGTAGTATAATGAACAAAATTAGCAATGTAATTTTTAAGGAGAAGGAAAATGGATATTATTGTTAAGTATATTGACGAGCTTTTAGAGAAAAGCACACCTGAAGCACCAATGTGGAATATTGAAAAGATTAAGCAGGGACTTAAATCTAAATGGAATTATATTGATGGATGTATGATTAAGGCCGTACTTCAGATGTATGCAATTTCAAAAGACGAAAAATATCTTAAATTTGCAGACGATTTTATTGATTATCGTGTATTTGAGGATGGAACAATTGACGGATATAATGTTGGTGAGAAAAATATCGATAATGTTAATGCGGGTAAGACACTTTTTGAACTTTATGACCTCACAGGAAAAGAAAAGTACAGAAAAGCAATTGACCTTGTTTATTCGCAGATAGAGATTATGCCAAGATGTAAATCTGGCAATTTCTGGCATAAAGATATATATCCAAATCAGGTATGGCTTGATGGCATGTATATGGGACAGCCATTTTATCTTGAATATGAGACAAGATTTAATAACAGAAAGAACTATGATGATATTTTCTCACAGTTTAAGTTTGTAATTGAAAATATGAGAAATCCACTTAACGGATTATATTTCCATGCAATGGATACAAGCAGAGAAGCATTCTGGTGTGATAAGGTAACAGGCCTTTCACAGCTCAGCTGGCTTCGTGCAATTGGCTGGTATTCAATGGCACTTCTTGACAGCCTCGAAATTGTAGACAATTCAGACCATAAGTTTGATGCAGAAGTTAAGATGTTACAGGATGCATTTGTTGATTTGATTAATTCAATGATTAAATATCAGGATGAGAGCGGTATGTGGTATCAGATAGTTAATTATGGCGGAATGGACAAGAATTATCTTGAGACAAGCGGAAGCTCAATTATGGCATATGCATTGCTTAAAGGTGTAAGACTTGGCATTCTTCCTGAATCATATGTAGAATATGCTAAGAAAGCTATTGATGGTATCTGTGACAAGTATTTAAAGACAAAAGAAGGCGAGATGTCGCTTGGAGGAATTTGTCTTGTTGCCGGACTTGGCGGTAAAGACAGAAGACCGGGTACATATGATTATTACATGTCAGAACCAATCGTTGAAGATGATGCAAAAGGTGTTGGACCATTCCTTCTTGCATATACAGAATTATTAAGATATCAGAATAAGTAAAATGATGGGGACGTGCATAAGAATTATGTACGTCCCATTTTTTTAAAAATCTGTGTGGCACATTTGTTATACAGAATATTATTTGATTAATAAAATAAAGTCATTTTAAATAAGCAAAAGAAGGGGAAAAAATATGAAGCCATATATAACAGCGGAAGAAGTAATAGAAAAGCAGGGAGAGAATCAGAGAACATATCGTTTTCTTACAACAGAAAATGGTTGTGTAAACGGATGTGCTTCAGGAACAACAATTTATGCAAATACAGAATTTTCAGACCATCCGGGTGCACATGATGACCAGGAAGGCTTTTATGTGCTTGAAGGTGAAGGTTTTGCCAAGCTTGATGATTTGGTATTTCCGATAAAGGCGGGAGATTCATTTGTTGCACTTGCGGGAGTAAAACACACATTAAGAACGAAAGAAGGATGTACTCCTGTAAAAGTATTCTGGTTTCACAGTGGCATTTAAGAATGTATTAAGATGAGGAATTTTATCATCTGACGCAAAATAACTAAAATAAAAAAGTTGTGGCATGACTTTTGTTGATGTATAATAAATCACAAATTGAATGATTGAAAAGGAGAAATAAAATGTTTAAGATTAATGACAATTATCTCAAATTGCCGGGAAGTTATCTTTTTTCAACAGTTGCAAAGAAAGCTGCCGCATTCACGGCTGCCAATCCTGACAAGAAAGTTATCAAGTTAAGTATTGGCGATGTAACACAGCCTCTTGCACCTGCAATAATCGATGCATTGCATAAATCAGTTGATGAGATGGCTCACGCAGAGACATTCCGTGGTTATGCACCTGATTTGGGATATGAATTTTTAAGAAGCACAATTGCTGAAAATGATTACAAGAGCCGTGGATGTGATATTTCTGCAGATGAAATTTTTGTAAGTGATGGTGCCAAGTCTGATTCAGGTAACATTGGGGATATTTTCTCCGTAGATAATAAAATTGCAGTTTGTGACCCTGTATATCCGGTATATGTTGATACTAATGCAATGTCAGGAAGAACAGGAGATTATCTTGCTGACCAGCAGAAGTGGAGCAATGTAATCTATATGCCATGTACAGAAGCAACTGACTTTGCACCTGAGATTCCAAAGGAAACACCTGATATCATTTACCTTTGTTTTCCTAACAATCCTACAGGTTCAACTATCACAAAATCACAGCTTCAGGAATGGGTTGATTATGCTAATAAAGTAGGTGCGGTTATCATATATGATGCGGCTTATGAAGCATATATTTCAGAAGATGATGTTCCACATTCAATCTATGAGTGTGAAGGTGCAAGAACATGTGCCATTGAGCTTAGAAGCTTTTCTAAGAACGCAGGATTTACAGGTTTAAGACTTGGATTTACTGTAATTCCTAGAGATTTAAAGAGTGGTGAGACAACACTTCACAGCCTTTGGGCAAGAAGACACGGAACTAAGTTTAATGGTGCTCCTTATATCGTTCAGCGTGCAGGTGAGGCTGTATATTCAGAAGCCGGCAAAAATCAGACAAAAGAACAGATTGCTTACTATATGAAGAATGCAAAGGTTATCAAGGAAGGTCTTAAAGAGGCAGGATATTCTGTATCAGGCGGTGTAAACGCACCATATATCTGGTTAAAGACACCTGATAATATGTCATCATGGGATTTCTTTGATTATCTTCTTGAAAAAGCTAATGTACTTGGTACACCTGGTTCAGGTTTCGGTCCAAGCGGTGAAGGATACTTCAGACTGACAGCATTCGGTTCATATGAGAATACAGTGAAGGCACTTGAGAGAATCAAGGCACTTTAATCAGTAATGTATAAGTAATAAAAATGCTGTGCGTTAACAAGATGATGTTAATGCACAGCATTTTTTATAAAATTAATTAGCTTTTTTAGTTTCGTCTTTCTTCTCAGGTATAATCTTTACAATAACAGATTCAGCTCTGTTAGAAGCAACCTTTTCGACAAACATCCAGACATTACCAATAGTGATTTTATCACCGGCTTTAGGAAGTCTGTCAAGTCTTTCAACGATAAGTCCGCCAACTGAATCGTTATCTTCAGATTCAAGTTTAGTGCCAAGTTCATCGTTTAAATCGTCAAGCTTAAATGAGCCATCAACTCTGTATGTAGTATCATTAATCTTAGATAAAGCTTCCTTTTCGTCAGTATCATATTCATCACGAATTTCACCGACAATCTCTTCAAGCAGGTCTTCGGTAGTAATCATTCCTGATGTTGTTCCATATTCACTAAGGACAATGGCAATGCTTGTTGAACTTAACTGCATTTCTTTAAACAGGTCAGAAGTATTCTTCTGTTCAAATGTAAAGAATGGCTTTCTGATAATGTTTCTTATGTTAAATGTATCGTTATCAGAAGGATTGACAATTAAATCCTTAATATTAAGAATGCCAATTACATTGTCAGGTGTATTCTCATAAATAGGGATACGTGTATACATTGTCTGCCTGAACAGAGAAATTATATCATCATATGATGAGCTGACATCAGCAAGAGTCATATCAATCCTTGGAATCATAACATCTTTAGCTGTTGAATCACCAAAATCAAAGAGGTTATTAATGATTTTCTTTTCGTTAGATTCAATTACACCTTCCTGCTGGCTTACATTAACAATGGTTCGTATCTCATCCTCAGTAAATATATCTTTCTTCTTGTTATTGTCAATTCTTAATAACCATAAGAAGAAGCCTGCAAGGTGGTCTACTATGAATATAACAGGTGTAAGAACAATCATAAGCACCCATATTATAGGAGCATAAGCCATTGCCATATTAGTGGCATACATGTTGGCAGTATTCTTAGGTGTAATCTCACCAAATATAAGAACAAGAAGCGTAAGAACACCGGTAACAATACCTGTTGCCTTATTCCCCCATACACTGATTGTAAATGATGTAGCTAATGCAGAACAGCTGATATTGACTATGTTATTGCCAATAAGAACAGCAGAGAGCATCTTTGCCGGCTGGTCAATAATCTTAATTACAAGAGCAGCCCTCTTATTACCCTCTTCAACTAAAGACAGCACTTTGATTCTGTTCACAGTGATAAATGAAGTCTCTGCAGATGAGAAAAATGCTGATAAAACCAATAAAATAACAATTGCAATAAGTTGGATGATACTATCCGTATCCAAGAAAAATCCCTCCAGTCATAAAATTAAAATATTTCTTCTCATTCTACAGTACGCACATTGTGCCGTCAAGTGCTATTAAAGAAAACAGGAGATAATCATAAGATAACATTTTTAATCATACAATTAATAAAAAGAGGACAACAAAGGAAATCAATGGATTATATAAGAAAAATGGTGAAATCTCTTATTGCAGGATATGTAATAACTCTGCTTATGCTAGGACTTCTTACATATTTTATGAGAAAATTTATACTTGATGAGAAAGCGGTTGATAATATTATATTTGGAATATATGTGGCAGGAAGCTTTACAGGTGCAATGCTTAGTGCATGGATGATAAAAAAGAGGAGAGTAGTTATAGGAATTATATATGGAGCAGTGTATATTACAGTGTTATTGGTAATAGCTGCAATAATGAAGAAACAGGCACCAGACAGTAGTAATAATATTGCCATGTCAGTAGCTGCATGTATAGCTGCGGGGGCATTTGGTGGATTTTTCAGTCCATAATGTGGGGAATTATAATAACAAATAATTATTTTGTGAAAAATTTTAAAAAATAAAAAGGAAAAACACAAGTTTTGTTGAATAATTAAATTGTGAGCTTTAAAATTAGTGTTTCAGTGCGGGAGGCACATACAGATGAACATTAGAGAGGAACAGGAAAAGAGGGAACATCTGATATTCAGCCCATATGCAAGCTTTTCTGACGAGTCAAGAGGACGCGACAGAGACGAAGAACCATGCCCTATGAGGACAATATATCAGAGAGATAGAGACAGAATTATTCATTGTAAGACATTCAGGCGTTTAAAGCATAAGACGCAGGTATTTCTTGCACCAGAGGGAGACCATTACAGAACAAGACTGACTCATACCTTAGAGGTTGCCCAGATTGCAAGAAGTATAGCAAGGGCACTTAATCTTAATGAAGATCTGACAGAAGCTATTGCATTGGGGCATGACCTTGGACACACACCATTTGGACATGCAGGTGAGAGAACACTTAATTCTTTATGTCCTATGGGATTTGCTCATTACAAACAGAGTATAAGAGTTGTTGAATTTCTTGAAAAGGATGGTCAGGGACTTAACCTTACATGGGAAGTGCGTGATGGAATATTGAACCATAGAACATCAGGCAATCCATCAACTCTTGAAGGAAAAGCAGTTAGACTTTCCGATAAGATAGCGTATATTAATCATGATATAGATGATGGAATAAGAGCAGGGATATTGAAGGAAAGTGACATTCCTTCAGAATATACTGATGTTCTTGGTAATTCAACCAAGGAAAGACTTAATACCATGATTAGCGATATTATAATGAACAGCATAGGAAAGAATGATCTTGTAATGTCAGAGCCTGTACGTAAAGCAATGACAGAATTAAGAAAATTCATGTTTGAAAGTCTGTATCTTAATCCGACAGCCAAAAGTGAGGAAGCCAAAGCAGATAAGCTGATAACAGAATTGTACAGATACTATGTTGCGAACACAGATAAACTGCCGGATACATATAAGAGATTTATAACAGAATTTGATGAAAGACCGGAGCAGGTTGTGTGTGATTATATAGCTGGCATGAGTGATCAGTATTCAATAAGCAAGTTTCAGGAAATCTTTGTACCAAAGGCCTGGAAGGGATGAAGTAATGTATTCAAGAGAAGTAATAGATGAAGTAATATCCCGGAATGATATAGTTGATGTTATATCCGGGTATGTCAAATTGAAGAAGAATGGAAGTTCATATACCGGATTGTGTCCGTTTCATAATGAGAAATCACCATCATTTTCGGTTTCAGGACAGCGGCAGTTATATCATTGTTTTGGATGCGGCGCTGGGGGTAATGTCATAACATTTGTTATGGAATATGAGAATATGACATTCTTAGAGGCAGTTAAGATGCTAGGTGAAAGAGCCGGAGTTGCACTGCCGCAGACGTCTATGTCAGAAGAAGACCGCAAAGAAAGAGGGATAAGAGACAGGCTTTTAGAGATTAATAAGATTGCTGCCACATATTATTACAGGCAGCTTAGAAGTGAGAATGGGAAAGCCGGTCTTGATTATCTTAAAAAGCGTGAATTGTCTGACAGTACAATTAACAGCTTTGGACTGGGGTATGCAACACAGTCAACAGGTAATCTGTACAAGCTGTTGAAGGACAAAGGTTATGATGATGATATTCTGAAGGAATCAGGACTTTTTACTTATGAGAGAGGTATTCATGAAAAGTTCTGGAACAGAGTAATTTTTCCAATCATGGATATTAATAATAAGGTCATAGGATTTGGTGGACGAGTTATGGGTGATGCCAAGCCAAAGTACCTTAATTCACCGGAGACAAGGTTGTTTGACAAGAGCCGCAATCTATATGGACTTAATATAGCAAGAACGTCAAGAAAGCCTAACATGATAATATGTGAAGGCTATATGGATGTTATATCAATGCATCAGGCGGGTTTTAACCAGGCGGTTGCGTCACTTGGAACGGCACTGACACCGGGACATGCAAGGCTGTTAAAGAGATATACAGATAATGTGCTTATAACCTATGACAGTGATGAGGCAGGAGTTAAGGCGGCACTTCGTGCGATACCTCTTCTGAAAGAAGCAGGATTATCAACGAAGGTGATTAATATGAGACCGTATAAAGATCCTGATGAGTTTATTAAGGCTATGGGTGCAGAGGCATTTCAGGAAAGAATTGATAATGCTGAGAACAGCTTTATGTATGAGATAGGAACTATGTTAAGAAATTACGACAGGGGTGATCCGGAAAGCGAGACTGCATTTGAAAGAGAGGTTGCAGCAAAGCTTGTTACATTTAAAGAAAAGCTGGAACGTGATAATTACCTTAAAGCAGTGTGCAGGCAGTTTATGATACCAGAAGATGGCATGAGGCAGATGGTATCAAGACTTGGTAATCAGGAAGGGATTATTTCAAGAAATGCAGGTGCAGGTACTCCGCAGCCAACTGTTGAGCGTAAGCCGAAGAAGAAGCGTGAAGATGGTTTAAGACAGGCAGAGAAAATGCTTCTTACATGGCTCATAAGTGACGGGGACATATTTGATAAGGTTGCAGCTTACATTAAGCCAGAGGATTTTATTGACCCGTTATTTTCGGGTGTGGCAGAGAAAGTATATGAACAGTATGGGACAGGAAATATAAGTCCTGCTGCAATTATAGCTGATTATGCAACAACAGAAGAACATACGGAAGTCGCAGCAATGTTTTCGGCAGACCTGGATGAGAGCCTTAATAATCTGGAAAGAGAAAAGACTCTTAATGACATTGTTATCAGAATTAAGGCTAACAGCCTTAATCATGAACTTAATAAGACTGTAGACCCGAAGCGTATGCAGGAGATAATAATTGAACAGCAGAAGCTGAATCAGATTCATATTAAGTTATAAATATATAGAGCGTGTTACGCGAAGAAGAATGGAGAAGAGAAATGGCTAAGAAAATGGTAGAAACATTAGAAGAGAATGTTAAGGAGACTAAGGAAGAAAAGACAACAGAAAAGAAGACTCCTGCAAAAAAAGCAGCAGCAAAGAAGACAACTAAGAAAGATGAGATTAAAGAAGAAGTAAAAGAAGAGACAGAAAACAGTGACGCAGATGATGCAGAAGCACAGGAAGCTAAATTCTGGGAGAAGATAGAGGGTATTCTTGCAATAGCCAAGAAGAAAAAGAATGTACTTGATTATCAGGAAATTATGACATATTTTCAGGATACAGATTTTGAAGCTGACAGAATGGAGAAGGTATTTGAAATTCTTGAGCTAAAAAAAGTAGATGTAAGAATGAATGATGTACCTGATGAAGATGAGGATATTATTCTTGATGATGAAGATGAGATTGATATTGAGAAGATAGATCTTTCTGTTCCTGATGGAATCGGTCTTGATGATCCGGTAAGAATGTATCTGAAGGAGATAGGTAAAGTACCTCTTCTTAGTGCTGATGAAGAGATTGAGTATGCCAAGAGAATGGAAGAAGGAGATGAGGAAGCCAAGAAAAGACTTGCAGAAGCTAACTTAAGACTTGTTGTAAGTATTGCAAAACGTTATGTTGGACGTGGTATGCAGTTCCTTGATCTTATTCAGGAAGGTAACTTAGGTCTTATAAAGGCTGTTGAGAAATACGATTACAGAAAAGGATTCAAGTTCAGTACATACGCTACATGGTGGATCAGACAGGCTATTACAAGAGCTATAGCTGACCAGGCCCGTACTATAAGAATTCCTGTTCATATGGTAGAGACAATTAACAAGCTTGTAAGAGTACAGAGACAGCTGCTTCAGGAACTTGGAAGAGAACCATCACCAGAGGAGATTGCAGAGAATATGGATATTCCTGTAGAGAGAGTAAGAGAGATTCAGAAGATTTCGCAGGAACCGGTATCTCTTGAGACACCTATTGGTGAAGAGGAAGACAGCCATCTTGGAGATTTCATTCAGGATGATAATGTTCCTGTTCCGGCAGAGGCAGCAGCTTCTACACTTCTTAAGGAACAGCTTGTTGAAGTACTTGGAACTCTTACAGAAAGAGAGCAGAAGGTATTAAGATTAAGATTTGGTATGGATGATGGAAGAGCAAGAACTCTTGAGGAAGTTGGTAAAGAATTCAATGTAACAAGAGAACGTATCAGACAGATTGAAGCCAAGGCTTTAAGAAAGTTAAGACACCCAAGCCGCAGCCGTAAGTTAAGAGATTATCTTGATTAGGATTAAGCTATGGTAAGAATATCTGACAGATTAAGAACAGTTGCACATATGTGTGAAAAGGGAGCAGTCGTGGCTGACATAGGGACAGACCACGGCTATCTTCCTATATATCTTGTGCAGGAAGGAATAGCTCCGTCTGCTATTGCGATGGATTTAAGAAAAGGTCCACTCGATAAGGCAAAGAAGCATATATGTGATAATTGTTTAGAGGACAGAATACAGACAAGACTTTCAGACGGATTGGAAAAGCTTTCAGCGAATGAAGCTGATATTATAACCATATGTGGTATGGGTGGCAGGCTTATAGCTGATATTGTAACTAAGGGAATGAATGTTATTACCCGGAATACAACACTTATAGTATCACCGCAGTCAGAAGTAGGAGATTTCAGACATTTTCTTGTTTCGCAGAGATTGGTTGTTGATGATGAGAAGATGCTTAAGGAAGACGGTAAGTATTATTTTATTATCAAATGCAGAAAGTCGGACGAAAATGTTTATTCTGAATACAGTGAGACGCAATATCAGTATGGATGGAAGCTTTTAGAGAACAAAGATAAGACTCTTTATGAATATCTTATAAAAGAGAAAGAAACTAATGATGGGATAAGTAACAGTCTTAAGAAAGATGAGAGTAATCCTACGGTTAAGTTAAGATTACAGCAGCTTTCGCAGAAGAATAATATAATTATGGATGCATTGTCATATTATGACTGATGCGTAAGAGGAGGATGCTATGGGAATGACACTGGCACAGCTTGCAGCAGAGAAGCAGAACGAATATAAGGATGAGATTATACTCGCTAATGTTAATGGTAAGCTTAAAGAACTTGGAGAAGAATATATCCCTGATAGTGATGTTACATTTGTTACAACTTCGACATCAATAGGTAATGAGACATACAGAAGAAGCGTGGTTCTTCTCATGCTTGCAGCTATAGAGAAGATAGACAGGAATATTGACAGAGTTGTTGTTGAATATTCTTTAAGTAAGGGACTGTACTGTACATTTGATGGAGACTTCAGGCCCGACAAAGAGTTTATAGATGAAGTTAAGTCAGTTATGCACAGTATGGTTGAGAAGGATCTTCCAATCAAGAAAGAGCTGATGAAGATATCTGATGCTATGAATCTTTTTAAAGAAAAAGGAATGACAGATAAGACATCACTGTTCAAATACAGAAGAAGTTCATTTGTTAATGTGTATGACCTGAATGGCTACAAAGATTATTTCTACGGATATATGGCATCTTCTACAGGCATGCTTGGGGTATTTGACATATTCCTGTATGACGAGGGAATAGTGTTACAGCTTCCGGTTAAGAACGCACCTCTTGAAGTTCCTGAATTTAATCCACAAACAAAGCTGTTTAATGTGTTAAAGGAAAGCACAAGCTGGGCAAAGATGCTTGGCATGTCTACGGTTGGAGAGCTTAATGACCATATAACTAATGGGGATATGACTTCTTTTATGCTTACACAGGAGGCACTTCAGGAACAGAAAATTGTTGAGATAGTTGATGAGATAAAGAAAAGACCGCATACTAAATTCATCATGATAGCCGGTCCATCTTCTTCAGGAAAGACAACATTTTCACATAGATTATCAATTCAGCTTATGGCTAATGGATATAAGCCACACCCAATTGCTGTCGATAATTACTTTGTTGAAAGAGAGCAGACACCTATTGATGAGAATGGTGATTACAATTATGAAGACCTTCATGCAGTAGACATTGAACTTTTTAATCAGCATATGACCAGACTTCTTAACGGAGAAAAAGTGGAGCTGCCGGAATTTAACTTTAAGTTCGGAAGAAAGGAATATAATGGTAATTTCTTACAGTTAGGGGAAGAGGATGTTCTTGTAATAGAAGGAATTCATTGTCTTAATGATGAATTATCATATTCACTTCCAATAGACAGTAAGTTCAAGATATATATTAGTGCACTTACACAGCTTAATGTTGACGAACATAACAGGGTATCAACTACAGATGGAAGACTTTTAAGAAGGCTTGTAAGAGATTACAGGACAAGAGGAGCATCTGCAAAGAAGACTCTTTCGATGTGGGAGTCTGTAAGAAGAGGTGAAGAGAAGAACATCTTCCCATTCCAGGAGCAGGCGGATGTTATGTTTAACTCAGCAATGCCATATGAACCATGCGTATTAAAACCATTCGTTGAGCCTATACTTTTTCAGGTAACAGAAGCTGACCCTGAATATCAGGAAGCAAACAGACTGCTTAAATTCATGAACTATTTCCTTCCATGCGGCTACGAGAACGTACCAATCGATTCTATATTACGGGAATTCGTAGGCGGTGGCTGTTTTAAGGTGTGATGATTGTAAATAAAAACACCCAGGGCTTAGTGCTCTGGGTGTCTGCTTTCCAAGGAATTCCTGTATTCTCTTGACATCTCGAAAAGACTGGCGACATAGCCTGGGGTCTTTTTATCGATGTTATCTTTAATTGTTTCAAGCATTTCAATATACTGTTCAAGAATGTTGCTGATTGCAGAGCTGTTAGTTAAACATATCTGTTCCCACATTTCAGGAGAAGAAGCTGCAACTCTTGACATGTCACGAAAGCAACCTGCGGCAAGTAACTGCATATGCTTTTCTTCGTCATCATTATCTGATACTACATGAACGAGTGCAGTTGATAAAAGATGTGGAACATGGCTTATGGCGGCTACTGATTTATCGTGTACATGATAGTCCATGACAATAGGGTTCATGCCAACATCTGATGCAAATTGTTTCATGAATTCGATTTTTTCAGGCTTGGTTTCTTTGGTCGGTGTGATTATGTACCTTGCACCTTTTATAATTGATGAACCTGAATTCTCATAACCTGTTTTTTCGGAGCCAGCCATAGGATGTCCACCAATAAAGCGGTCATTAAGTCCCAATGAATCTGCTGCTTCATGTATGATAGTCTTGACACTTCCAACGTCGGTAATTATGCAGTCCGGACTGGCAATGGCTTTTAATTTTGTAAGATATTCTGTGATAGTAATTACAGGTGTGCATAACAGGATTATGTCACACTGTGCAAATGTTTCGTCTACCGCAGGAGCAGCGACATCAACAATACCATCAGCAACCGCAGCGATTACTGGTTCTAAATGTCTGCTTGTGGCAGTTATATGATAATCCCTGCCGCTTTCTTTAAGGGCATGGGCTAAGGATCCTGCAATGAGTCCGAAACCTATGAATCCAACCTTTGTCTTCATATGTCATAACCTCCATGTAAGAAATATTAATATTCATGCGAATAGTGGTATTTTAACACTTTAAAGTGATAATGTAAAGACGGCTATTTAATTGACAAATTAAAGTGATGTGTGTAGAATGTTTTTATGCGTTTTTAAGGAGGAATGTGTTATGTCGGCAGTATATAACCACAAAACAGTTGAAAAGAAGTGGCAGCAGGTATGGCAGGATGAAAAAGCCTTTGCTGCAACTAATGATTATTCAAAACCAAAGTATTATGCACTTGTGGAGTTCCCATATCCATCAGGACAGGGGCTTCATGTAGGTCATCCAAGACCATATACAGCGCTTGATATCGTAGCAAGAAAGAGAAGAATGCAGGGATATAATGTTTTATATCCAATGGGTTGGGATGCATTTGGTCTTCCAACAGAGAACTATGCTATTAAGAACAAGATTCACCCTAAGATAGTTACTAAGAATAATATAGATCATTTTAAGGACCAGCTTCAGTCAATTGGTTATTCATTTGACTGGGACAGAGAGATTAATACTACAGATCCTGATTATTATAAGTGGACTCAGTGGATTTTCCTTAAGCTTTTTAAGGCCGGACTTGCATATAAGCAGGAGATGCCTATCAACTGGTGTACTTCATGTAAGGTAGGTCTTGCTAATGAAGAAGTAGTTAATGGTGTATGTGAAAGATGTGGTTCACCTGTTGTCCGTAAGGTCAAGAGTGAGTGGATGCTTAAGATTACTGATTATGCAGATAAGCTTATAGAAGGACTTGACCATGTCGATTATATCGAGAGAGTTAAGACACAGCAGAAGAACTGGATTGGACGTTCTACAGGTGCTGAGGTTGATTTTGCAATTGCTGGTAAGGAAGATAAGTTAAGAATATATACAACAAGATGCGATACACTTTTCGGTGTTACTTATATGGTTGTATCACCAGAGCATCCATATCTTGATAAGTATAAGGACGAGATTAAGAACTGGGATGAAATAGAAAGCTATAGAGAGCAGGCTTCAAGAAAGTCAGATTTCGAGAGAGCAGAGCTTGCAAAGGATAAGACAGGTGTAGAGATTGACGGACTTAAGGCAGTTAATCCGGTTAATGGCAAGGAAGTTCCAATCTGGGTATCAGATTATGTACTTATGAGCTATGGTACAGGTGCTATCATGGCTGTTCCTGCTCACGATGAAAGAGACTGGGAGTTTGCTAAGAAATTTAACCTTCCTATCATTCAGGTTGTAGCAAAGAACGGTGAAGAAGTTGACGTTAATGAGGCAGCATTTACAGATGTAGCAACAGGTGTTCTTATTAATTCGGATTTCATTAACGGACTTGAAGTTAAAGAAGCTAAGGAAAAGATGATTGAATTCCTTACAGAAAAGGGAATTGGTAATGCAAAGGTTAATTATAAGCTCCGTGACTGGGTATTCTCTCGTCAGAGATACTGGGGCGAGCCTATTCCAATTGTTCATTGTGACAAATGTGGCTATGTTCCAGTTGATGAGAGCGAACTTCCATTACTTCTTCCAGAGGTAGAAAGTTATATGCCTACAGATAATGGAGAATCACCTCTTGCAGCCATGACAGACTGGGTTAATACAACATGCCCATGCTGTGGCGGACCAGCTAAGAGAGAGACTGATACAATGCCTCAGTGGGCTGGATCGTCATGGTATTTCTTAAGATATACAGATCCACATAACACAGAGACACTCGCAAGTCAGGAAGCACTTAAGTACTGGCTTCCGGTAGACTGGTATAACGGAGGAATGGAGCATACAACATTACACTTACTCTATTCAAGATTCTGGCACAGATTCCTTTACGACCAGAAGGTTGTACCTTGCCCAGAGCCATATCAGAAGAGAACATCCCACGGTATGATTCTTGGTGAGAACGGCGAGAAGATGAGTAAGTCAAGAGGCAATGTTGTTAATCCTGATGATATCGTAAGAGATTATGGTGCAGATACATTAAGAACATACGAGATGTTTATCGGTGCATTTGACGCAGCAGCTTCATGGTCAGAGGATGGCGTTAAGGGCTGCCGCAGATTCTTAGACAGAGTATGGAAGCTTCAGGATATAATGACTGATGAGGAAGGTTTCTCTAAGGATATGGAAACTAAGATGCATCAGACTATGAAGAAGGTTTCCTCAGACTTTGAGACATTAAAGTACAACACAGCAATTGCTGCAATGATGGCACTTTTAAATGATTTCTACAAGAAGGGCAGCATCACAAAGGGCGAGTTAAAGACATTTTTGATTCTGTTAAATCCAGTTGCACCTCACATCACAGAAGAAATGTGGGCAGACTGCGGTTTTGGCGGACGTCTGTATCAGCAGGCTTGGCCAGAGTATGATGAGGCAAAGACTGTTGAAAATACAGTAGAGATTGCTGTTCAGATTAACGGAAAGACAAAGGGTACTGTTTCTATCGCAAGAGATTGTGATAAGGATACTGCTATTGCAGCAGGAAAAGAAGTAATCAAGGATAAGCTGACTGGAAATATTATCAAAGAAATTTATGTTCCAGGAAGAATTATCAACATCGTTATGAAATAATGTGAAATAAAGCCGCAGCATACAGTCGCATAATGCGGCAACGCTGCGGCTTTATTGTAATTATTCAGAAAAGAGGTTTCTATGAAGATTTGCAAAAGGATAAAAGCAACAGTTCTGGCTTTGTGCCTGGTAATTGGTATGTGTGCAGTTTCATTTCCACAGACCGTTCATGCTGAGTATGGCGATAATGCATATGCGTTTATGAAGCAGTTGCAGTCTAATTATCCATATCGTCAGGTCAATTCATCAAACGGAATGCTGTCAGGAGCCGAGGAATGGTTAAAGGCACAGATTGCTACGATGGGCTATGAGTATATGGCACAGCCATTTACAATGATATCGTCTGATGGTGTGACACCATGCTATGGAGAAAATCTTATTTTTTCAAAGCAGGGAACAAGTGATCGTGTTATTGTAGTCGGTGCGCATTATGACTGTGTAGAGCAGACTTTTGGTACTGATGATAATGCATCTGGAGTCGGCGTACTGTTAGAGCTTGCAAGTATCTACAGCACAAAAGAATCTCCGTATACTATTCGCTTCATCCTATTTTCAGCAGAGGAGCCGGGTTGTCTTGGCAGTCAGTATTATGTAGATAATCTTAGCCAAGAAGAGCGCGACCGCATTGCATGTATGATAAATATTGATTCGATTGCAGCTGGCGACAATATGTATCTCTACGGAGGTACTGTGGATGACAGTGGAAGCATTGTTCAGGATTGGGCTGTTTATCAGGCACAGTCAGCAGCAGATCTTCTTGGTCTTGATATGTCTTTCCATCCAGATGTAAACGACAGTTTCCCGACACCTACAAAAGCAACAGCGAGTGATCAGATGCCATTTGCTAATGTAGGTATTCCTTATATCTATTGTGAAGCTTCAAACTGGAATGGTGAGCCGTACACAAATTTCTATCAGACAAGCAATTCAGCCGTTGACGGCGGTACTATTATGCATAAGGCTGAGTATGATAATCTGACATTTATTGAGAATACGTTTGGAACGCGTGCATATGAGCACCTTCAGGCATATGCTAAATTGCTCGATTATCTGCTTGAGAATATGAAGGAGGGCGAGTACGCAACTGGCTATACCTTCGAGGATACTAACACAAAGGCAACTACAACTAGTTCCGTTTATTTAAGAGAGAAACCTACACAGTACAGTCCGTCAGTTACATTGCTGGATGCAGACACTGAGGTTACTGTGACAGGTTATCATGCAAGTTGGTGCCGTGTTGAGGTAGATGGTCAGGAAGGCTATATTAAGACTGATTATCTGACAATGGAAGATGAAATTGCTTCTAAAGAGGACGAATCGTCAGAAGAAGAGTCTGAGAATGCCTCTGAAGAAGCATCAAAAGAAGCTGAAAGCAATATGTCAGAG
>OKSX01000498.1_pt1 | contig 25739 bp, 19 predicted proteins | sample 1606391 | NCBI WGS metagenome assembly OKSX01 (sample SAMEA3879578, study PRJEB24766) | human gut metagenome | biome: human-associated habitat; feature: feces | place: USA | collected 1985/1987
TTGCCGTTGCACTCACAACGCTTAGTTATAATATCATTATATGTGACATCTGTCAACACTTTTTTTATTTTTTTTGTAATTTTTTGTAATTTATAAATTCTCTTTTAATTCTTTATACGAATATATCATCTTTATTGTATTGCTTTTATAATTTTCATAAACCATTAATATATCTGTCATTCATACATAATATTATGCACAAAATAATAGAGCTGTCACGCCAAATCTTAATGATACAAGCGAACAGCTCATTGTTATTTATTATTATTCTGCTGCAAGTTCTGTAACCGCTTTAACAACTTCTTCTTTATCAAAAGGCTTTGTTATAAACTTCTCTGCACCAATCTTTAATGCTTCTATGACTTTATTCTGCTGGCCGGCTGCTGTAATCATAACAGCCTTTGCATCTTCATCATAATCTTTTATCTGCTTTAATGCTTCCGTACCATCCATATTAGGCATTGTAATATCAAGTGTAATTACATCAGGACTAAACTGCTTGTATGCAAGAACACCTTCTATTCCGTCAGAAGCTTCGCCAACAACTGCAAATCCTGCCCCTTCAAGAATATTTCTAAGCATCTTTCTTGACATACCTGAGTCATCAACAATAACTACAGTACCCTTTGCATCTTTTATATCTGACTGCGTCTGGTTTACCCTCATCTTTCCAATGATAGGCATGCTGCCCGGCTGTGCATTGCTGTCAATTGCAACATACAAATCAAGCTCCTCACCATCAATAAATATAGGCATAACATATGCTTCACCCTTAGCAACCTGATTCTCATATGCAACCTGTGGCAGAATCTCTAATTCCATGCCATCCTTTGCCATTGCTGTAGCAAAAAGACCACTTATACAGTTGACAAATTCTCCGACTGCATCGCTTACTTCAACACCTGTCATATTAAACTGCTCACCTGTATATCCTTCTGCAACCTTAATAAATGTTTCATTGATATCTTTCATCGCAAAACCAATGCAGAAATCATGTGCACCTTCGCTCTTCTGGGCTGCCATACATCTGTAATCAAGGTGGTCAATCTTTTTCATATTATCAATGTAATAATTATTACTTACAAATCTTGTTATATTTCTTAATACAAGGCTTGCAATCTTAGCCGCATAACCCTGTGCATCCTTTGTAAATGCACCTACAACGCCATCAACATCATCTTTTTTAAGTGCAGCCATCTGTTCATCATTAAGTCCAAGTTCTTTCTGGAAATCATCAATATATCCATCAATCTTAGATATCTTAATGCTGCTGTTTTCAACAAGGACCTGTAAAAACTGCATATATGGATTACCCTGTTTTTCAAGAAGTTCAGATATCTGTGCATCTGTAAGCCATCCTTTTTCGATAGCAATGTCACCAAATCTCTTATCTTCCTGCTGCTGGATTCTGTTAATCTCATCTGCCTGCTCAGTTGTAAGAAGCTTGTCAGCAACAGCTATAACTCCGAGCTTAACTCTTATCTGTAACTGTGCACTTAAAATCTTATTGAGTGTCTCTTCATCCAGAATATTTTCTTTTACAAGATATTTTCCAAATAATTGTCCAAACATAACGTGAATCTCCTTAGTTTTAGTTTCAAGATTTTTAATAATATAATATTACTTCATTTATTAAATTATTTCAAGTAAAATCGTTAAACTTATTATGTCAGTTATTTATCATCATCCGAATCCATAACCTCTGTAATATCCAGCGTCTCAACAGTATCGTCATCTATGACAATGCTGTCATTGTCAGAATCAGGCATATCTTCATCATCTTCATCATCTTCAAGTTCATTTTCATCATCAAATTCATCTTCATCAAACTGGTTTCCGACAAGCTCTCTTGCAATTTTTTTATTTTTAGATGATTTGGAAGCAAATACACCTGCACAGATTACAGCCGCCACTGCAGCAACAGCACATACCGCACTTATAATCTTCCAGATAAAAGTACCTGATGAAAACGTGCCGCCTGACACATTTTCAGATACACCGGCAACAGTTTTTACAGAATCCGGAAGCGCAAAAAATCTCTGGATTGTCTGATATTTATAATCATAACAATACCAGCCTGTCACACCGTCACTGCTCACTCCGTAAAACAGGCAGTATTGGTCACTGTTTCCTTTAAGCACTATCACATCCATACCGTTTATCTGTTCTTCACTAAGTTTATATCCTGCCGGTATTTCCATTGAAGATGTAATATTTAATATCACATATGATATTGAAGGCTGTGCAATCTGGATATATTTTGAAAATGTCTTTGTGACGCTGTCATAAATGTAATATCCTGATTTCTCAGGAGAAAGCACAGCATCAAGATACATTATAGTAACTTTTCCAGCATAACCTTTAGCCGCCTTAACTTTTGTTCCGTTATAATCAATCTCTGTCTCTTCAAATCCATCAGGAAGTGGATATGCACCAAAATCATCAGAAATAACGAAATCCGTTCCGTTCATTGTCACTTTTGTATATTGTGGTTCATTCTGCTGATTTGAGCTGTTTTCCGAATCAGATGATGACTCCTGGGTCCCACCTCTTGTTACATTCAATGTATAAGTTCTCTCATCGCCATTCTCGGCTGTAACGGTTATGTAAATCGTATTTTGACCGGCTGAAAGACTTGTATCTGAAATTCTCACATTGGCATTACCATCTCTTGTATCGGCACTTACAATAAGCTTAGTAACATCATCTGCGACTGAAACCGAATAAGATGTTCTTCCGACTGAAAATGCCGGAGAAAGACTTCCCGGACTTATTTCAAGTGATGAAAGATAATTATCTGACGAATAGCTTTCACCGCCGTTATTATCATCTTCTCCATGATTGCCACCGTTATCGTCACTGCCGGAATTGCCACCATTATCATCATTGCCTGAATTACCGCCTGTCTTTCCTGAAACAGTTCCGGAAGAGCCTGTTACCTGAATCTTTTCATCCGAATATTCATCAAGTCCAACAACATAAGATGAACCTATTACACTCACTGAAGAAGAACCTGAAGCTATAATCTTAAAATTAATAGTTTTACTAACAGGATTATCACCTGTATCCAGCCAATTGACGCTTCCTGCACCACCGGCATCAGCACCGCTTACATATTCAAGCATATCGGCATCATAACTCAAGTACATTCTTGATGCACCAAGCTTAAAATCAGCATATATATTTACTGTAACGCTTACTACATCGCCGACATTTCCGCTTGCCGAGCTGACACTTGTGCCTACAGCAGGTGCTGCATTAACTTTCTGGTTAAATGCAAGAAGCTGTGTCATTATAACAATCATAACAACAGCCAGACTTGTATATTTTTTAATCTTATTCATTAACATTCTCCAATCTCTCAGAAAAATCACTGTGTAATCTCTTTCATTCCAAGAATATGCCTCTTTACAGCAACGATATCTATAAGGTCAATCTCACCATCCCTGTTAATATCCGCAGCACGCAGGAATTCTCCCTTAAGCTGTGATAATTCAAGAATATGTCTCTTAATCTTAACAATATCTATAAGGTCAATCTCACCATCGCCATTGATATCTCCATAGACAACAAATGTGTAAGAAGCATATTCATTACCTGAATTATCATTTATGACAAGACGGTCGCCAGTTGCAATTATATCGCCATCGCCTTTTCTGTCTCCATTTCTGTTACAGATATAAGCTGTGGCATTTTGTGTCCTCACATTACCAAGAACAGTTCCTGCATTGTCACCAGCTTTTACGCCCGAAATATACATATTGTCACTGTCAAGATTATATCCTGTATCAAATGACGGATTTTCCGGTGCCGGATCAGGTGATGGAGGATTTGGATTTTCTGACGGCTCTTTTCTTACTACTGTAAGATAATATGTCCTGTCAGAACCATTTTCTGCATGTACCGTAACTTCTATATTATTTTCACCAACATTAAGCCTGTGTTCGCCTGCTCCGTCAACCCATGATGAACCTGATATTGCAGATGCATTAATATTTATTCTGTCAACATTATTGTCAACGATAAGGCTGTAATCCTGAGTATACTTCTTGAATGACGGTGTAATTGAATGTCCGTCAACATACATATCTGATAAAAGATTACCAGGATCTCCGTCGCCATCAGGTGCTGTACATGTCTCCTGCGGCATATTATCGTATACAGGAATTGTAAATACAAGACCTGTATTATATTTTGTGCTGTCTGAATAAGCATTTGCTGCTTTCTGCGACTCACTTCTAGGTGCCATAACATTAGTCATATACTGATGCCAGTATGGTGACGATGAAACGACATCAAATTTTTCATAATAAATCGTGCTCTGTCCGCGGTTTATGTAACTGCTGCCAATCATCTTTGCACCGCCGACAATTGATTTCATTCGTGTGTTCCACGGACGAAGCGAATCAGAATCCGAGCGGCTTGCATATATCATGCCATTTACAACAGCTGAAATATTTCCGCTCTTTACAGCTCCCTGATTATAATAATTATAATATCCTCTGTATCCTGCAACATTACCGGAAATGCATGAACCGTATCCCGTATTTCCCTGCTCCTGTAAAATACGTGTTGCAAGATGATAAGGACTCACACCTGACTGTCTGCCCGCAAGCATAAGTCCGGACGCATATGTATAATCATTTTCTTCAAAAGATAAATCATGGCTCGAATTTTCCATAAATGTTCCTGATATAATCTGCTCTACACCGGATTCGTTCTGCAAAGAAGAATCATATGCAAGACTTTCAAACATAAATATATATGGATTTGAAAGGAAATTCCGAGGGTCCATAGTATACTCGATAAGTTCTCTTGAAGCCTGAACCCAGCCACCGCTGTCCATCTCTGTCCACTCGCCCGAATTCCAGTTATAACATCCTGATTCAACAGACTTCCATGAACTCTTTGCACTGCCATATATAAGGCTTCGTCCTATAACATTCTCATTGTCAATAACTTCATTCCAGTCTTTTCCGACATGATCTGCAACAAAAACCCATTTAGGATAATCTGCATGAAGCTGACGCAGCCCATCCTTATATGAATCCGGAAATCCCTGCTCATTAAGATAGCTTTCAAAATCCATATCTTCCGAATAAGAATTATCTTTTGAAGTATATTCACCACTTATATAACCATAAGTATATGAACCATTGTAGTCAAAGCCTATTTTGTACCAATAATAAGTATCGCTTGTATATACTGTTTCATAAATGTCAAATGTAAAAGAATCATCGACAACCGTTATAATCTGTCCTGTTTGCGTATCAGGCTGTGTACGCACACGCAGTCCGGAAACACCTGAATTCACATGTCCCGTGGCGACTGCATTTTCGGCTCTTACAGCAACAGGTCCGAAATACTGCGACACTCCGGCAATTGATGCTGCAAGCATTGTGAACAGCATAAATACCGCAATTATTCTTTTCCATGAAAATAGTATCTTTTTATCTTTATTCATTAAACCACCTTAATTCATATATCTTACGGTAAAAACTAATTATTTTTACCGAACTCAGAAAGTTTAAGTCCTTCATTACGCTCTAATACCATATTAACACTCCAGCTGTTTACAAACAAGAGAAGCGGGTTATCTTTGAGGTCTTTAATCTTCTTCATATCTGAAGTACCAACAATTCTTGACATATTGATTTCTTCAGGATTTTCAATCCAGCGGATATGCTCATATGGAAGCGGTTCAAGCTTAATATCAACATTGTACTCGTTCTTTAATCTGTACTCTAATACTTCAAACTGAAGAACACCGACAACGCCAACAATAATCTCTTCCATTCCTGTATTGAACTCCTGGAAAATCTGAATTGCACCCTCCTGTGCAATCTGGCTGATACCTTTTATAAACTGTTTACGCTTCATCGTATCAATCTGGCGTACTCTCGCAAAATGTTCAGGTGCAAATGTCGGAATTCCCTCAAATGCAAACTTTTTATTGGAATTGCAGATTGTATCACCTATTGAGAAAATGCCCGGGTCAAATACACCGATAATATCACCGGCATATGCTTCCTCAACAATATGTCTTTCCTGTGCCATCATCTGCTGTGGCTGTGAAAGTCTTATCTTCTTGCCTCCCTGCACATGGAATGACTCCATGCCTGCCGTAAATTTGCCGGAACAGATTCTCATAAAAGCAATTCTGTCACGGTGTGCTTTATTCATATTGGCCTGTATTTTGAATACAAATGCCGAAAAATCTTCCTTTACCGGGTCAATAATTCCCTCAGAAGAATTTCTTGGAAGCGGAGGTGTTGTCATTTTAAGGAAATGCTGTAAAAATGTCTCAACACCGAAATTAGTAAGTGCTGAACCAAAAAATACAGGTGTAAGATCACCGGCCTGCACTTTTTCAAGATCAAATTCTGCACTTGCACCATCAAGAAGCTCTACATCTTCATTCAGCTTATCAAAAAAAGCTTGTCCGATTTCATCCTTTAAAGCAGCATCATCTATGCTCATATTCTTAGTATCTACTTCTTTCTGACCATTCATTGCCGCCTTAAAAAGAGAAACTTCTCTCTCATTGCGGTCATAAACGCCCTTAAATTCCTTGCCGCATCCGATAGGCCAGTTGACAGGGCATGTGCTTATGCCGAGCACGCTCTCAATCTCATCAAGAAGTTCAAATGGGTCGTTTGCCTCTCTATCCATCTTATTAATAAATGTAAAAATAGGAATATGTCTCATTACACATACCTTGAAAAGCTTAATTGTCTGTTTCTCAACACCCTTTGATGCATCAATAACCATGACTGCTGAATCGGCAGCCATAAGTGTACGATAAGTATCTTCCGAGAAATCCTCATGTCCCGGAGTATCAAGAATATTAATGCAATATCCTCCATAATTAAACTGAAGAACAGAAGAAGTTACAGAAATACCTCTTTCTTTTTCTATCTCCATCCAGTCAGAAACTGCATGTTTTGCCGTCTTCTTGCCCTTTACAGAACCGGCAAGATTGATAGCACCACCATAGAGAAGAAACTTCTCTGTAAGTGTTGTCTTACCGGCATCCGGGTGGGATATGATTGCAAATGTACGTCTTTTTTCTATTTCACTTTTAATATCAGGCATTAAATTTTCCTCACTATAAATCTTTATAATAAAATATATTTTTACAAAGCATTCTGTACTTTGATTATTTTCGTGCAGACACAGGCTTTGACCTGCCATCATAATAATCAGCAAGAAGCCTATGATGCGGCTGCATCACAGGCTTCTCACAACCGTCTTAAAAAGACTATCTGTTCATATTAAGTGCAAACTTATATGAAACCTCTGACTTATCATCAATTTTTCTGAATACATTAACTACGGTATTCATAACTTCAGTGAATTCATCTTCCTCAGCTTCAATACTTACAATCTGTCCATCATCCTTGATCTCAACAGACTTTGCTACTGTTTCATCTAAAATAGCTTTCTTTGCTGCTTCAACCTTTTCTGCATCTGTAAGCATTTTGCTCTTGCTCTTATACTTAACACTATAAGTTCTAACCATGATTCTATTCCTCCATGTAACTGATTTACGCACGAATACATATTGTATTATATATCAATATTATCAACAGGGCAACAATTATTTAACTAAAAATCATACATCTATTGCATATCCAAGCGTAAATGAATATATAATTTTTTCTTTTACATTTAATCCTGTAAGACGGCTTAATGCTTTTGCGTAATAATCAAGCTGTATACTGTAGCGGCTTCTGAGTTCCTCTTCGCCCTTTTTGCCTTTTAAAACTCTGTCTGTCTTATAATCGACTATTGTAATCTCATCATTTTCAACTATATACAAATCAATTACGCCCTGTATAAGCTGTCCAAATGCCTGGTCATTTTCATCAGTCATCTCGAACACAAAAGGCTGCTCACGCCAGACTTTGCCTGCCATTGACGCATTTTTTACACGTTTTCCTATCTGTGAAGTGCAAAATGCTGCAATATCCCGCACTTTTACGCATTGTTTCTGTGATTTGTCAATTTTCTCATCAGAAAGCATGTCTGCGATTTCACTTTTTATGGCATCAATCATTTCATCTTCATTATCAGGAAGTTTACCATAATCAATACATTCCATAATCCTGTGATATGCACTTCCCCTCCTGCTTCCTTTAAGAACCGCTTCTTCATCACTCATAAATGACGGAACAGGCTCATCATCTTCCTCTGTATCCGTAATACCTGCAATAGATTCATGCATCTGTAATTTTTCATCAAAATCCGAATCGTGCTGCATCTGTTTAAGTTCGGATACCGTAACTTTTGCTTTTCTTTCAGTATCATTTTCATACGGGTATTCCGGAAGTTCCACAATTTCCTGATTTTGTGTTTCAAAATCCTCCTGTGGGTTTTCATCATAATCATTTTCTATCGATTCATCTGCCACAACAGCAGCATCTGTCTGTGTGACATCATCTGTCTGCACAAAGTCATCAATATATGAAGCCCCGCTTGTATCAAAAAAGTCCTGCGGTTTACCAAATGTGACAAAAAATCTTCCATTATTAACACTCTCATCCATGAGTGCCTGCGGCATTACCATATCAAAATAATTCTGGCATGACGCATCATCAGCATAGTCAAATATCCCTTTTTCAGCAAGAAATATGGATTTGCTATGCCATGTCTCTTCTGCCTTTCCTTCATCTTTTACAGTTCCTGTGATAAACAGTTTCTCTCTTGCTCTCGTCATCGCAACATAGAGAATTCTCATCTCTTCGCTTATATTATCACGGATAATCTTTTTAGAAACTGCACTCTTTATAATTGTCTGGCTCTTTGTTCTTTCTTTAACACGCACAACATTAGTACCTATTCCAAGTTCCCTGTCGATTACAACATCTCCGGCAGCATCTTTATTATTTATCTTTTTACCCATTCCCGTAAGAATAACAACAGGAAACTCAAGGCCTTTGCTCTTATGGATACTCATTACACGCACAAGATTATCATTTTCGCCAAGCAGCGATGCTTCACCTATCTCGACTTCAAATTTTTTCATACGCTCTATGTATCTTAAAAAGTTAAATAATCCACTGTAACTTGTCTTTTCAAACTGTGCAGCCCTGTAAAGAAGCATATCAAGATTTGCCTGCCTTCTCTCCCCGGCCGGCATTGTCTTTACATAATCATAGTATCCTGTGTTGTAAATAACATCCCACAAAAGGTCATACACAGACATAATCTCACTTTTTACCCTGTATGAGTTAAGAAGTTTAAGGAATTTCGCAACTTTTTCATTTTTTTCCAATGATGTAAGCTGATTATAAAGTCTTGTCTTTTTATCAGTCTGCCTTATAGCGGCAAGTTCTGTCGTATCAAATCTTCCAAAATACGAAAGCATAACAGCCGACAGTGGTATATCCTGAAGCGGATTATCAATTACTGTAAGAAAACTTACTAAAATCTGTATTTCCCTTACACTGAAATATCCCTGTGATGTGTCAGAATATGCCGGAATATCCCTGCTCATAAGCGTATTGACAAAACTTTCCGCCCATCCGGAAACAGTTCTTGTAAGAATAACAATATCACTGTATCTTAAAGGTCTGTATCCACCATCAGCATTTTTATCATACACCATATACACTCTGCCATTTTTGCGGTTCATAAGATTTTCTATAATATCAGCAACAGCTCCCGCCTCAGTCTCATGACTGCCCGAATCCGTATCATCATCAGATTCAAAAGCATATATTTCTGTCTTATCATCCATGCCAAAATTCATTGTCTTATATTTTTTTGCATTAATAATAACATCAGGCGGACACTCGGGATATACAAGTCCTGTATTAAGCCTTACTTCATCATTGTATGCCATGCCGCAGTATGATTCATTCATAAGCCTGTAAAATACATCATTCGTACACTCGAGTACATTCCTGCGGCTTCTGAAATTAGTCTGAAGCTCTATTTTTACTGCATCTAAAGATTCCGCAGAATCAGTCTGTGAATCGCTGTTATATACATCATACGAATTATATTTTTCAATAAAAAGTTCCGGACATGCCATTCTGAACTTATAGATACTCTGCTTGACATCACCTACCATATAAATGTTTTGTCCATCTTTTGAAACAGCTGTAAGAATGACTTCCTGCAAAAGATTACTGTCCTGATATTCATCAATAAGTATTTCCTCATAAAAGCCGGCAAGCGTCTTAGCCGCATCAGTTCGGATTTTCTGTCCGTTTTCACGTTTTATAAGAATATTTAGAGCCATGTGTTCCATGTCATTAAAATCAATAACATTTCTTCTCTTCTTTTCCCCGCTCATCCTCTGCGAAAATTCAAGAGCAAGATGAACCATCATTCTCACTGCCGGAGTGTTATCAACAATATCCTTATAAATCTTATTAATATCCCCCGTTATCAGCTTTCCTTTAACATCTTTTGTCAGGAAATTCTTAAAATTATCCCTTTCCTGTTTCACATAATTCTTCTTTTCTTCATCAACACCTTTACTGCATCTTCCGATATTTCCAAATGAAGAAAGATTTATCCTTTTTACAAGCATCTCAAAATTTTCAGAATTGATAAGCATCTTTATAAGCTGATGGTCTTCGCTTACTGTCGCAAGATAGCCTGCAGGTCCATCCGGACTCTGACATATTTTTTCAAGCTTATCAAATATACCGTCAAAATCTTCAAGACTTTTCTTTAAATCATTAAATAAATATTGTATACAAGGATTGGAGTCCATTGATTTTTCTGTCACAAGATAATTTTCAAGACATTCCTCATACCACTCATCTTCCCACGGACAGCTTCTTGCCGCATTATATATTTTCATTATAATGTCAACAATTTTAGAATCATCCCTGCCTGTTCCGTAAGCATCGACAAACTGAAGAAAATCTTCATTTCCAGAAGAATAGTATTCTTCAAGCATATCATCCATGACATCATTTTCAAGGAGCTTGATTTCGCCATCATCCGCAGTACGAAATCCCGGGTCAACATCAATATCCGAGAAATAATTTCTCACAATATTAAGACAGAAGCTGTCAATAGTTGTTATCTTTGCATTATGTATAAGTGACTGCTGCCTTATGATATTTTCATTTCCCGGGCTGCTCTCAAGGATATTATCAAGTGCTTCACGGATTCTTTGCCTCATCTCGGCTGCTGCCGCTTTTGTAAATGTAACAACAACAAGCCTGTCTATATCGACAGGATGATTTTCATCTGTAATTTTTTTTATTATACGTTCAACTAATACAGCTGTTTTTCCTGAGCCTGCGGCGGCAGCCACAAGTGAACTTCTGCCCGAAACGTAAATGGCCTGTTTTTGTTTATCAGTCCAGTTTGCTGCCATCCTCGTCAACTCCTTCCTTTATATTTTCCCAAAGCTGTGCATCATCGAATTTCTGAATCTGCCTGAACTTTATATTACCAAGATTTTGTGAAAATCCGCACACCTCATTATACGGACAATATGAACATGAGCTGTAATTGCCATCTTTATACGGATTTATCTTATCAGCTCCCGAATATATTTTTTTACCCACATCAGAAGTTTTCTTTGCAATATAATTATCAAGTGAAATAAACTGATCCGTATTTAAAATATGGCTTCGTGAATCAATTGTGCCATCCTTTTTGTAACTTACAGGAATAACATCAGATTTTTTCACATCAGAACTATCCATATTTTTAATTATGTTACCGTCACAATTGACAACACCTTTCATTGCAAGTGCTTCAAATATCATCTTTTCAACTGATGTACCATCATCCGGCAAATCACTTGCCGTGCTGTCCAGTTCCACAATCGGATTGTCAATATTATAATACAAAAGTCCTGCCGGAATAATATTCTTGTCAGGGTGGCGTTTTTTCTCTATCTGCATTGCCGCACGCATATATACAACAAGCTGCATCTTTATTCCGTAATATGCTTTAAGCAGATCAAAATCAGATTTTCCTGACTTGTAATCGACAATTCTTACATAGACATTGTCATCATCCTCACAGATGTCAATTCTGTCTATCTTTCCTTTTATCACCATTCTTCCGGTATTTTCTCCGGACTTTATCTCATGTTCATCTATGATAAACGGCATCTCAAATACGTCAGGTGCAAATATACCTTTTTCAAGCTGCTTTCCGACAGCCCACAAAGTTCTGTCAACGAGGTCTTCCATCCTTCTTATAAGAAATTCATTTCTTCCCGAATCTTTAAGGATTGTATCGGCATAATCCGCACTGATATTTCCAAGTGTCTCCGATACAAGCTTTCTTCTCTCCTCATCAGAAAGACTTGCTATCGGCTTTTTCTCATGCTTTAAATGTGAACTGATTCTTTCCAGCACACTGTGAAGCACAGTACCAAAATCTGCGACTTCAAATGTATACTTTTCACGTTCCTCAAGTCCCAGTCCATATCTTAGAAAATATGCAAACTGGCATGATGCAAATGTCTCAAATGATGAAACGCTTCCTGTAATTTCACCGCCAAACAGTGACGCTGCAATATTTTCACCAAGCACTTTTATATAATTTTCATCACTGTATACAATTTCCGCTTTCGGAATCTTTATATATGACATCTGCGATGTAAATTGTGATGCAGGATAAATACCTATCGACGGATACAGCTTTCTTATATTTCTTATAAGATATGACGGCAGTCTGCCCTTTCCGTCATCACCCTTTGATGAATATGTTATATAAAGCCTGTCCGAAGCCTTTGTCAGTATCATATAAAGGTAGAATCGCTGAACAAAAGCCTTCTGCCTTGCACCGGGTGACAATGTCACATCTGCATTTTCAAGTACATCTCTGTCAGTCTCTGACAAAATCCCGGCTTTGTCATTTGATTTTGGTATAAGCCCATCATTTACACCGACAAAAAACATGACTTTTACATCATCAAGACGCGTTCTTTCTATATCACCGATAAGGACACAGTCTGATGACGGCGGTATAAGTCCGACTTTTATCTCAGCAAAGCCAGAATCAACAATCCTGTTAAATTCAGCTATTGCAATCTTTTCGGTACCAAGCAGTTCGACTATTTTATCAAGAAAATCGATAACTTTTTTATATAACTGCTCATACTCGGCTCCCGTATCTTCCATATCTGCGTATTCATTAATCTTTTTGTAACAATCGGACGCTTTTATAAACTCGTACAGCCCTCTTGCATAATCTTTTACAAGTGAATCTTTGTCTTTTAATGCTTTCTCAAGTATCTCAAGCGGCTTCATAATCTTTTCACGAAGTTCATTGAGATAATCAAGCGGATATGCACTTCTGCCTCTGCCTTTTTTTACCCATGTGCCATGCCACTGCTTTGAACCACGTATACCGACTGCAAGGCAGTAATTGTCAAGCAAATCAACATCTTCACGGCTTATTCCCGACATTCCCGAACGCAGATACCTGAACATCGAATCGTATGTAAAGCTCTTTTCAATTATTTCAAGTGCACTTCTTATATACTCGACAAATGGATTGTCGGTTACAGGCTTCTTGTTATCGACAAAACACGGAATCCTGTTCTGTCTGCATATATTTCCGGCAAGAATTCCATATGAAGCCATATCAGCCGAAACTATCGCTATATCTCGATATCTGTATCCTTCGTATCTTGTAAGCCTTAAAATCTCACTGATACAGTAATTCAGTTCCTCCTTTGGTGTCTGTGCAGTAATAATTTTTATATCTTCACATTTTTTGTTATATGACTGATTATTATTTCTGAAAATATTTTTTTCAAGAAAAGCTATCTCATCCGAAACAAATCTCGGATTTTTTTCATTGTCAAGTATTATAGGATTTAACACGTCAACATGTATTACATCACAGATTCTATAAAGCTTTGATACCATCTCTTTACTCATAAAGAAAAGCTGCTGTACCCCCTCATTGACATTAAGCTTTTCTCTTGAATCTGCCGTCACTGAAACTATAACTTTACCTGAATATATAAGAAGAAGTTCAATAAGCCTGTACTGTATCGGTGTAAATCCTGTAAATCCGTCAAGTATAATTTCGCTTCTTTTTATGTTTTCCGAACGGTCAATAACACTGCAAAGAACAGATAATATCTCTTCTGAAGTTATATAATTATCAGCCAGATATTCTTTAAATGCAGAATATACAACCGAAATGTCATCAAGCTTGGCTGAAAGCTGTCTGCTGTCTTCCACTCTTTCCCGAATTTCACCAAGTCTTTTTACGTCTATATCATATTGAAGAAATTCCGATATAACCGACTTTAATTCTGAGACAAATCCCGTCTTGTTGATATTGCTGCCAAAATATCTCAGCTTATCCCTGTTATCGCCAAGGACTTTACGGACAATAAGATTTTTACCTGTATCGTCAAGAACCGGATGATTCTGTCCGCCTATTTCTTCAAACACCTTATAAGAAAGACGCTCAAAACTCACAACATCTATATTAAGAATTCCTTTTCGCGGATGGCTATCAACAAGTTTCTTCTGTGTTGCCATCGTATACTGTTCAGGAACTACGACAATATAGTTTTTTTCAGGATATTTCATGGATTTCTCAATTACATCCGAGTATATATATGTTGATTTTCCTGCCCCCGAACCACCTGCTACAATCTGAAGTGACATTTTATTTCCTCCATTCATATTTCATACTGATTCCGCATATCTTTATAATAACAAAAAACGAGGTAAATGACTATGAATTCTCAGACAAAAATTGTTGTAATCCGTATGAAATGGCTTATCATCGCCGTTATTGCCGCAATTGTCCTTATCGCCGGCATTGTATTATATTTCAATATTGGAAAAAATGATTCCGGCTCATCATCCGGCAATGCCAGAATGACATCTACCGATGTAAAATCCGCTGCGGATACTGATTCCTCAGATGTCAGGAATTCTACATACAAAAATTCACCGGTAACCTACACACCCGGTGTATACACTGCTTCTATCATGCTTGATGGAAATCCTGTAGATATAAAAGTAACTCTTGATAAAAATAATATTAATAATATAGAGCTTGTCGATCTGTCTGACAGCGTAACAACAATGTATCCTATGTTAAATGATAATTTTGAAGAAATCGCTTCTGCCGTAAAAATAAACGGAAGCACGCAGAATATAACTTACAGTGCCGACAGCAAATACACTTCAAGCATGATTCTCTCCGGCATAAAAAACGCCCTTGACAAAGCTGTTGTAACGGACTCAAAATAAATATTGCGTCGGCTCAGAAAAGACAAAACAGCAAAAAAAGGTTTGGAACTTTATTTTTACTAAAGTTCCAAACCATATTAATCCATCTTTATCCCATCCCAATCTGAGAAATCTGTGTATTTTATGCAGAAATAATATTCATTTTTTGAATTTTTATATATTGTTATGTATGACATAACATCTTTTCCCTTATACAATGTATACTTTCCCAAGCTTTGCGGATGACTTTTATAGATTTCCAATATCTGTGCGTCATCTTCTATCATCCACTCTTCAGGATATAACTTCGTTCCGTCAACATATTCTCTTTTTTCCCACTCATGCTTTTCATAATTTATTTTTAACATAAGCGTACATATATATGTACAGTTAAGAATATTCGGACTCAGGCTTTCTAAATTCTCTTCATTTACTATAGAATTCTTTTCATGTGCTTTTAATCCTCTTTCCTGACAATAATCTAATTTTTCTATTATCTTTTGGGACTGATGTTCACTGATTTTAAACTTCCCCGTATAATTTCCTGTTTTTCCGTCATATTCAAACCTTACTTTTTTACAAAATACAGGTATTGTAAAATCTCTTTCGTACCACATTACCGTCCGCTTTATTATATATCTCGGACTGTTGATATATGATACTCCTCCGATAACAAAAACTATCAAAATAAGGCTGAATATCTTTTTCATACTTATTTTCTTCATATATTATATCCTTTAATCAAAAAAAGCTAAAAGCTGATATATTCTAAACTTTTTAACGGCTTCCGCCATATATTCATATTTTATTTTACGCTCATTCCAATCATATTTATATATAAACCATCCGTTACTTTCCTCTTTTACATAATATCTCATATATGTTCCCTTATCTATAGATGTAAAATTATCTTCATCCGGAAATTGCCACATATCAGTATATTCAATGATATTGTTATTTACTTCCGCATCTCCTGCCAAAACTCGTCCACTTACAACTCTTGCAAATGAAGATGCTATATTCTTTCCTGCTGAACTTATTTTACCGACCGAACATTGTAACAAAACCAATCTTTGCACCGGTTTCTTTTTTAATGATTCAATATCACTTGTATTTAACTTAAAACTGTAACCTTTCCCGACACCATTTGATATCTCACTTTCATTACCATGCATATTCATTATAACCGTATATATGCAACAATCTTTTTCATCATATATGCCTAACGAATTCCATGCGTTAATAAATTGTTCATTACTGTTTGTTTCATACTTTACCACAGCATATATTTTATTTGAATCATTATATGGATTATTCTCATCATTTCCTATTTTTTCTAAATCTGATACATCACTATTCATTTGGTCATATCTGCTCTCAATATAGAAATAATATGCTATATTCTTATACTCACGTCCAACTATATGACAACAATTCATGTACCAGTCATTACATATATTACACATCATTTTGTCTGTGGGAATACATTCTTTATCTCCATAAATTCTACCCGTCTCATGTTCACACTCGCATTGTCCGCAGATATTGCATATTGTCACCTTATTATACTGGCACAAAATCCCTCCATATCTGTTCCCTTTCCAATGCGAACATGCACCTCCTGCATCATAATAATTATTTCCACAAATATTACATATTGTTGTTGTCGTACATTCTACCTGTCCATACCTCTCACCTTCCCAATGTGAGCATGCACCGTTGGGGTCATAATAATTATTTCCGCAGATATTACATATTGTTAATTTATCAAGTTCACAATACCCCTCATCATACCAAGCTCCTTCATGATGCGGACAATTACCTCCCCAATAATTTTCTCCACATATATTACATACATATATTTCATATGTAGAACATTCCTCTCCCCCATAATACTCACCTTTCCAATGTGAACATGCACCATAAGGGTCGAAATAATTATTTCCGCAGATATTGCATTTTTCCCATGGGTCACACTCCACTGTGTCATAAACAACCCCCTCTTTATGTTCACAATAAATTATATTCTCACTACATATATTGCAATACTTTTCCTCATTTGGTTTACATTCTTTTCCGCCATAAGATAATCCCTTTGTATGTGAACATAATGAACTATTAAAATCATGCTGACATATGTTACATATTTCAATTTTATGTAAGACACATTCCACCTGAAGCTCTCCCGCACAAACTCTTTCCCTGCTTTTAAAAAGACATGTAACAAAAATCAATCCTACAAGTAACATTTCAAATAATAATTTAGTATTTTTCATAACCCTCCTGCTTGTCTTTTGCATCAATATACGCAGCAATCAAAAAAGCAAATCACGCTCCGCAATATCTTTTGCAAATTTCACATATTTTTGTATTTATACAAATACAAGTATAACTGATATTTTATCATATGTCTATTAATTTTCATATAAAAATAATTACATTTTACTTTTTGTGACATTGTCCGCACAAATTAACAAACAGTGCTGCCGCATATCTAAAGACTAACGTCCTTTAATATGTGGCAGCACTGTTTTACTTATCTTAAAATTTTCTTATCTTAAAAATGTGGCACTATTTAAGCCTGTATTCATATTCGTCCCCGGTAATATACTCTTCTGTTTCAACGCCGACAAAACATCTGATATAAAACTTATTCTTTTTCTTATCTATAGTCATGCTGTTCACGTTATATTTCACAGTCTGATTTTTATACCGCGAATTCACTTTTTCATCTATAAATTTCTCTATGTCAGACCTATCTGCATTGACTGTAAGATTATCAAATATCCCCTGACGACTGCCTGTGTATGATTTTATCTTTCCGTCTCTGTCAATCGCAATACTTAACGTATCATTAGTATTAAATCCGTTAATACTCTTCACAAACGAGAATTGGCACACCCCATATGAAGTAAATGTTTCGGAAGTAATTAACTCATATTGTGAAATTCTGCTCTTATCGATAATCAATTCTTCAAAAACAGTTTTCGCTTTCTGTCCCAAAGAATATATCAATGCTTCATCACTGTCATCAGACGGATTTATTTCAGCCGCATCATAACCCGGAAAATCAGCTCCTCCGCCGACATCGTAATATCCCGTCAATTTCCCGTTTCTGTCAAATATATAATCATTCCCCGCAGAATCTTTATACACAACAGATATAATTCCATTATTACGTTTTTTTCTTTCGTACTTTAATGACACTTCATTGTTTAAAAAATATATTTTCTTCTTAGGCGGTACAATCCCCCATATCAGAAAGTTAATTAAAAAATATACAATGACTATGCTCAATACACATATTATAATAATTATATTTTTCTTTTTTCTGCCCATTTAACCCTCCATAATATTTCATCTTTTGTTCTTTACTTCTCAAGCTCACCTGTTTTCATGTCTTACATGCTATTTATGCCCTGCTTACTTCTCAAACATGCTCACTTCTTCGCTCACGCCGACATTAAGAAATCCGTCGTAACCGCGTTCTTCAAGTTTGTTAAGGAACTTGCCAAGCTTTTTAGGCTTGATGTATAATGACGCGATTTTCCCCTGTGCTCTTAAAGCATCAGCCGCCTTGACAGCATCTTTTAACTGTCCGTCCTCATATACAACCGCAATCTTGTCGGCTCTCTGTTCAATACTGATTCCGTTATTCATAAGAATTCCGAATATTCTCTCAAAACCGATTGAGAAACCTACAGCAGGAATATCTTCATTGAGGAATTTGCCGATAAGGTGGTCGTATCTTCCGCCGCCTGCAACAGCTCCCTTGAAATCAATACTTTCAACTTCAAATACAGTTCCTGTATAATATCCCTGTCCTCTTACAAGCGACAAATCAAATACAAGTTCAAACGCATTGCCTGTAAGTTCATTTACAGTGTCAATGATATGTTCAAGGCTTTCTGCCGGAGTTTTGTCCTCAAGACGTGATTTTAAGCTTTCAAGAGTAAAATCGCCATCTGATAAGAACTTTTCAAAGTTATCGACAGCATCCTTTGCAAAACCTTTTTCTGTAAGTTCTTCAACAACTCCCGTAAGACCGATTTTGTCCATTTTATCGAATGTAATACATACACTGTCCAGAGCGTTCTCTTCAAATCCAAATGACTGAAGAACAGCACGTAAAAGCCTTCTGTCATTTAACTTAACCTTATAATTTTTAAGACCGATTGCATCAAGAGCCTTTGTTGTTGTAAGAATAAGTTCAATCTCCGAATCCGTAGACTCTGAACCGATAATATCAATATCGCACTGGATAAACTCACGAAGTCTGCCCTTCTGCGGTCTCTCAGCTCTGTATACACGGTCAATCTGTATACACTTCATCGGAAGTGTAAGCTTATCTTTGTTGTTGGCATAATAACGGCTCAATGGAAGTGTAAGGTCATATCTTAAACCCATATCCGCAAGTTCATTTTCATTTGCAGCAGTAACACCTGATGCAAGTGCCTTATCAAGCTTGTCACCACGTTTCATAATCTTAAAGATAAGATTAAGATTCTCACCGCCGTCACTCTTATCAAGATTTTCAATATCTTCTATTGCAGGTGTAATGATATGTTCAAAACCATTTTCCTTATATACACTGAGAATTCTTTCCTGAAGATAATCACGAATCTCCACTTCGTTAGGAAGATAATCGTTAGTTCCCTTTACTGATGTAATTTTCATTTTCAAACTTTCCTTTTACTTAATAATAATTTAAAAATTGCGGCACTTACTGCCAAAAAACGGTGTTACGATAACACAGCCTCTTATTTATACAATATGAGAAGCACACACATATGGGCATGCTTCTCATAATATCTTAAACGTCTGCTTCGTCTATAGCTTTTCCTATATCGTGACGCATATATTTGTTTGCAAAATCAACCCATTCCGTAGCACGGTACGCATTTGCACGGGCTTCTTTTAAATCCTTGCCCAATGCGGTAACACCGAGTACACGTCCGCCATTAGTTACAACTTTGCCCTCTTCATTAAACTTTGTTCCTGCATGGAAAAGGAAATATCCTTCATCATCATGGAATTTATCCATACCTGTAATCTCAAATCCTTTTTCATAAGAAAGAGGGTATCCGTCAGAAGCAAGAACAACACATACGCATGCATTGTCTTCAAACTGAAGGTCAATCTTATCAAGTGTTCCGTCGATGCAGGCCTCAAATACATCAATTATATCATTCTTCATTCTCGGAAGAACAACCTGTGCTTCAGGGTCACCGAAACGTGCATTGTACTCAAGGACTCTTGGTCCCTTAGGTGTAAGCATAAGTCCGAAGAAAATAACACCCTTGAATGGTCTTCCTTCTGCTTTCATGGCATCAACCGTAGGCTGGTATACATATTTCTGACAGAAATCATCAACTTCCTTCGTATAGAAAGGACTCGGTGAAAAGTTACCCATACCGCCTGTGTTAAGCCCCTGATCACCATCTTTTGCTCTCTTGTGATCCTGTGCAGATGACATAATCCTGATTGTGTTACCGTCAACAAATGATAATACAGATACCTCACGTCCTGTCATAAACTCTTCTATAACAATTGTATTTCCGGCAGATCCGAATTTCTTATCAAGCATAAGCTCATCAACTCCAGCAAGTGCTTCTTCCTTTGTAGGGCAGATAAGAACACCCTTACCAAGTGCAAGTCCGTCTGCTTTTAATACGATAGGATACTCTGCATTTTCAAGATATGCTTTTGCATCATCGGCAGATGTGAATGTCTCATATGCTGCGGTAGGAATGTTATATTTTTTCATCAAATCTTTTGAAAATGCTTTTGAGCCTTCAAGGATAGCCGCATTCTTTCTCGGTCCGAATACTCTTAATCCTTCTGCCTCAAACACATCGACAATACCGCCGACAAGCGGGTCATCCATACCAATTACTGTTAAATCAATATTTTTTTCTTTAGCAAATGCAACAAGCTTATCGAATTCCATCGCCTTGATGTCAACACATTCAGCGATCTGCGAAATTCCTGCATTACCCGGAGCACAATATATCTTATCAACCTTAGGACTCTGTGAAATCTTCCAGCAGATAGCATGTTCACGTCCGCCGCTTCCAACTACAAGTACTTTCATATCTAATTCCTTTCTTTATTGGCAATCATATTAATGGCAGCCGGAAGAAGCTTCCACTCAGCTTCTTCCATAACTCTTTTCTGAAGAATCTCAGGCGTATCGCCCTCTTTAACTTCAACTGCTTTCTGAAATATAATCTCGCCCGTATCCATTCCCTCATCAACATAGTGAACAGTAGCACCTGTCACCTTTACGCCTTTTGCAAGTGCAGCCTCATGAACATGAAGTCCATAAAAACCAACTCCGCAAAATGATGGTATGAGTGATGGATGTATATTAATAATTCTGTGTGAATACTGATGTACCATTTCTTCAGGAATCTTAACAAGAAATCCTGCAAGAACAACAAGGTCAACATTAAGTGAATTAACCTTCTCAAGAAGAGCCTTGTTAAACTCGTCTCTTGTCTCGTATGACTTAGGAGAAACACATATTGCTTCTATTCCATTATCTTTTGCTCTTGTAAGTGCGTAAGCATCTGCATTATTGCTTATTACAGCAGCAATCTCCGTATTGGTAATTGTCTTATCCTTAATACCATCAATAATTGCCTGGAGATTAGTTCCGCCTCCGGATACCATCACCGCAATTCTTAGCATACTGTAACTCCCTTCTCGCCAGCCTTTACTTCACCGATTACATAACCTGTCTCACCGGCTGCTTTTACTGCTGCAAGAACCTTATCAACATCTGCACTGTCAACTGCAAGTACCATACCGATACCCATGTTGAATGTGTTATACATCATCTTTTCTTCAATCTCACCATCATTCTGAAGCATCTTGAAGATTGGTGGTACTTCATAGCTGTCTTTCTTAATTACAGCATGTGCACCTTCTGGTAACATTCTAGGAACATTTTCATAGAAACCGCCGCCTGTGATATGGCTGCATCCCTTGATACGAACACCTGCATTCTTGATTTCCTTTAATGTCTTAACATAAATCTTTGTCGGAGCAAGTAATGCTTCACCGAGAGTCTTTCCAAGTGAATCATAATATGTATTAAGTGATTCTTCTGTTATAGTAAATACACTTCTTACAAGTGAAAATCCATTACTGTGGACACCGCTTGACGCAATACCGATAAGAGTGTCTCCTGCTTTGATATCTTTGCCTGTGATAAGATCTTTCTCATCAACAACGCCTACTGCAAAACCGGCAAGGTCATATTCCTCAACAGGATAAAAACCAGGCATCTCTGCTGTCTCGCCACCGATTAACGCACATTCAGACTGAATACATCCGTCAGCAACACCCTTAACAATCTGAGCAATTTTCTCAGGCTCATTCTTGCCACAGGCAATATAGTCAAGGAAGAATAAAGGTTCGCCACCGGCACATGCAATATCATTTACACACATGGCAACACAGTCTATACCTACTGTATCATGCTTGTCCATTGTAAATGCAATCTTTAACTTTGTACCAACACCATCAGTACCTGAAACAAGTGTAGGCTTTTCCATGCCTTTAAACTTTTCCATAGAAAACGCACCTGAAAATCCACCAAGATTTGTAAGCACCTCAGGTCTCATTGTCTTTGCAACATGTTCCTTCATTAATTCTACCGATTTGTAACCTGCCTCAATATCAACACCAGCTTTTTTGTAATCCATTTTTTCCTCCATATTATGCATTTCATGCAAAAATTTATTTTATTTTTAATTAAAATTAATTAACACATAAAGAAATTAATAATTCTTATATCCTACTTCCTGAAGACGGGCGTCCTTCTTCTGTACGCTCTCTTTTAAGCCCTTGCTGTAATCCTTTAACTTAACAAGGAGTTCCGGGTCTGATGTTGCAAGAATCTTTGCTGCTAAAAGTCCTGCATTGGCACCACCGTTAATTGCAACTGTTGCAACAGGAATACCTGATGGCATCTGTACTATTGAATAAAGTGAATCCCTGCCTCCGAGAGATGTTGTATGCATCGGGATACCGATAACCGGCATAGGGAATATTGCTGCACACATACCCGGAAGATGTGCTGCCATACCTGCACCTGCAATAATAACCTTAAATCCCTTTTCCTCTGCTGTCTTTGCATACTCAAAGAACACATCCGGTTCTCTGTGTGCAGAGATAATAGTCATCTCATAAGAAATACCCAACTGTTCAAGGATGTCTGCTGCTTTTGCCATAACAGGCATATCAGAGTCACTTCCCATAACAATACCAACTTTAGCCATAATTTCCTCCATTCCTGTTTTGATTCAATGCCGCCTTAATGGTGCAAAGAAAAAAAGCTAAAAATTCTTCTTTCTATTTTACTTTATCTTGTTAAACTCGTCAACCTCAAGCCGCTTTTTTTCTTTTTTGCTTTCTATTACATGTTTTATTGCAAGATATGGATGGTAAAAAATCATTCTCGGACCGGAAAAACGCATAACTTCACGTATTTTTTCTCTCATCTCCGGCTTGTAACAATGAACTTTACAGTTAGAACAAAATGTCTTTGTCTCCATAAACGGACATTTATCCACACGCATTGCGGCATAGTCTCTGAGTTTTTCACACTCCTCGCACAGTCCATGATGTTTTTCCACAGTTTTATGTTTTTTCCGGCAATAAAGGTGGATCATCAGATCCACGATCTGCTTTTCTTTTTCCCGTTTGTTCTGCACTTGCTGACTCTTTTTTATATCTTTCATTTAAGCCGCCTCAATTCTGATCGTCTTGATTTTTGTAAAGAAATATACATATTTAAAAAGGATCAGCAGAAGAATAAAAATACGCCCCGGCAGATTGCTCATCATAAAAAATGCACACATCAGCATTGCGGATGCCGGAAGCAGAATACACAGCTTTGTCTTTAATGTCATGGCACGCTCCTTTACAAAGCTGTCCAGATGATTTTTGTAAAGCTTCGTCCCCATAAACCACTTGTGAAATCTTTCCGATCCTCTTGCAAAACAAAAAGATGCCACCAGCAAGAATGGAGTTGTCGGCAAAATCGGCAGGATCACTCCCACTGCTCCGATTCCAAGACATAAAAACGCTGCTGCCAGCCATAACATTTTCAATGGGTTTTTTCTCATACGCTCTCCTTTTTTCACTTCTACCAAAAGTTTTTATCATCTATTTTTCAATAGTCTCAACTAACAAAGTGATGCTACCATAATTGATAATTATTTTCAAGTAAATTTTTACAGGAAATCAGAAGAACTTTCTGTGAATTTGCTGTTCAAAAGAAAAATCCATGATATGATAAGGAACAAATGTAGAAAATAATTTGATTTGACAAGGTGATTTTATGGATAAATTTGAAAAACGATGGATTCGACGTGAATTTAATAAAACAAACGGTATGATTTTTCTTTACAAGATCTTATTTGGCCAACTCACTTTTTTGATCATGATGGCGATGTACCGGCTGTTTCCGGTTGACGAACATTTTAATGACGGAGCTGTCTGGTATCTGATCTCCGGCTTTCTCTGTCTCGGGATCTTTGTCATATGGCGCAGACCTTCCTTTTTCCGTACGCAGATTTTTCCGGTACATTCTCATATGAGCCCGGGAAAATTTCTCAGCTTTTTCGGGATTTTTATGATCGCACAGAACGCTTCTTCCGTTCTTTATGTACTTATGGAAATGGGAGCACAGCACTTCGGTTTTACATTTGCGCGTTCTCTGGAAGCTGCTACGGGAGGCTCTGTTACGATCTCTATGCTTCTCTACTCCGGATTTGCTGCTCCGCTGATCGAGGAATTCATTTTCCGCGGTGCTGTTTTAAAGACATTGGAGCCTTTCGGCAAGTGGTTCGCACTTTTGGCCTCCTCACTTGCCTTTGCTCTCATGCACGGAAATTTTGCACAGATTCCTTTTGCAATGGCTGCCGGACTGATCCTTGGATATATCGCTATGGAATACTCGATCTGGTACAGTCTCCTTTTGCATATTTCCAACAATCTGATCCTGGGAGATGTTCTGCCCCGTATTGCAGGCATAATGCCTGGCAACAGCGGAAATATCCTGTACAATGTGATCACCAATCTGCTCGTCATCCTTGGAATTGTGCTCCTGCTTCGAAAATACCGCTCCATTCCCCGCATCTGCAGCAGCGAGTCTCACAATACGGGGAAACTGTTATTTTTATATTTTACTTCCGTTTTTGGAATTTTATTTACACTGTCCTGTATCTGGAGCGGATTTGCCGGAATCAGTCCGCTGTAGTGTTTCTTTTTAATAACTCTACCACATACTGCTGAGCTTTTTCCCCGTATAAAAAGACATCGTACAGATTTCCGTTCTGACTTTCCCTCTCTTCTGCCCGGATGCCCAGCGCTTCTCCTTTTTCTGTCAGAAAGGTTCTGCTGTATCCGTTCCAGAACTTCTGCTCCAGATACCCTTCTGCCAGAAGTTCCTCAGTAATGGATTTGATCGTCAGACGCTTCATCGTCTTTTCATCCCGCAGTGCATTGATAGATGCCACGAATTCGCTGATTGTC
>OKSX01000515.1_pt1 | contig 24962 bp, 18 predicted proteins | sample 1606391 | NCBI WGS metagenome assembly OKSX01 (sample SAMEA3879578, study PRJEB24766) | human gut metagenome | biome: human-associated habitat; feature: feces | place: USA | collected 1985/1987
ATCACATTGACAATCAATTTGTTATAATTTTAAGCCTATTTCGCGACTGTCCCTATTTACGGTAGCGATACCGGAAGTGCTTTCACAAAAAATCATTAACCAGTATGAAAAAACTAACGCTTTTGTTGGTGTCTTTTTTCGCGGTTTTCGCTTTGGGCCTCACGGGTTGTAGCGACGACCCGGATGTGAAACAGGAGACACCAGTCATTAAGGCCTCGAATCCCGCAGACATCGCAGCCGTTGCGGGTAAGGTAACAGTACCTTACACCGTGGATTATGCCGTAGATGGTTGTTCTCTCGATGTGACGTGGGATGCGACTTGGCTGCACGATCTGTCGGTCAGTGCAGATAAATTCACTCTTCAGGCAGACGCCAATCCGGGTGCTGCGCGGGAAGCTAAACTCACGCTGACTTACCCGGAGGCAACGAGTGTGGAATTGACGGTTCGTCAGATGTCTGCTTCGGAGTCTATTTCGATCAGTCCGAAGACCTTGTCGTTCTCGTACAAGGGCGGCGAGGAGACTGTTACCGTTACCAGTTCGAAATCCTGGACGCTGGAAGGTAGCGCAGATTGGGTTGAGGCGGACAAGACGGAAGGCGAATCTGGCGAGAGCGTCGTGAAGTTTACGGTTTCTACGACCAATGAGACAGATGCGGCCAAGGAGGTGACATTCAATTTCGTAAGTGGCAGTGAGAAGGCCCCTCTCAAAATCCAGCAGAATCAGGAGGGGAAGCTCATTATCGACGAGGATTCGAAAACGATATCTGTGTCCAATACGGAGCAGAATGTAACGGTGAAACTTCAGACGAACATCGAGCCTGTGACGGCTACGATCGAGGAGGGAGTCGATTGGATCGAGGCTGTGGATACCCGCGCTATGATCGACAAGGAGTTCTCGTTCAAGGTGTTGGCGAATACGGAGGGTGGCCCGCGTGACGCGACGATTATCTTCAAGAATGCAGATGCTTCGGAGCATATCGTAATCAAGCAGGCGGGCAAGGAACTGACCTATCCTGCCGTGATTCCCGATAAGGTGCTGAAGACCTACATCATGACGAACTTCGATACGAATAAGGACGGTGAGATTTCGAAGGAAGAAGCCGAAGCGGTAAAGGCGATCGAGCTTACGGGGTCGGAGATCGCATCGATCGACGGTCTGGAATATTTCCCGAATTTGGAAACGGTCGATTTCACTACGCACCGTTTGTTAAAGGCCGATTTCTCGCAGTGTTATGCTTTGAAGGAGCTTAACCTGAGCAGCGGCGCCGGCCTTTCGTCGGTCGTGCTTCCTGCCAGCTTGGAAGAACTCTCCGTTATGTCGTGTAATAAGCTCAAAAAGATCGATCTTTCGGTTGCACCTAATTTGAAAAATCTCTATGCTTCGAGTGCTGGTTTCGTGGTCGCTCCCGATTTGAGCAAGAACACCAAGCTGGAAATCATCGGCTTCAGTTCGGCTAAATTCAGTACGATCGACGTTTCGAAGAACACGGAACTGAAGTCGCTGAATGTCGGCGGCGACGTGTTCAACAGTTTGGATGTTACGAACAATACAAAATTGACAAATTTGGCGGTAACGGGTACAATTACAACGCTCGATCTTACGAAAAGCGCACAGTTGGAAGTTCTGAATATCAGCAACACCAAGATTTCAGAGATCGACGTAACGAACTGTCCTTATCTGCGTTCGATCGACTTCGGCAGCACCCCGATCGTCGAGATCGACCTTTCGAGAAACCTGCTGCTGACTTCGGCATTGGCATATATGGCGAACTCCCTGAAAACGGTTTGGTTGAGTAAGGGGCAGACGATCGAGAGCACGTCGAATATCGAGAGCTTTATCCAATACAAGGATTATGAGGCAGGGCCGGATGCTATCGCTAACATCGAAGACGAAGCGTATAAGACTTATCTGCTGACTTTCGATAAGAACGGGGACGGTAAGCTCGACAAAACCGAGGTCGAGGCGATCACCGAGATCAATATCAAAGGTTTGGGTATTAAGTCCCTTAAAGGTGTGGAATATGTCAATTTCACGAATGTGCGGAAACTGGATTGCTCGGACAACGAGCTGACTGAGCTTCCTGTTGCCGGATTCTTCACCAATCTCGAGGAGATTGATTTTTCGAACAATCAACTGACCGGGCGAATCGAACTGAATAAATGTAAGAAGTTGCGTATTCTGAAAGGTAGCGGCAATATGCTCGAGGAGGTTGCTTTCGAAAACTCGGTATTGGAGTCTGTCGATTTGAGTAACAACCAACTGACCCGCTTCCAGTGTTCGTATAATACGAGTACTTTGAAAAGCGTAAATGTGGCGAATAATTTGTTGAGCGAGTCTTCCGGTTTCAGTTGTTCCGACAATGCGGTTCTTACGGATTGGAACGTAAGTAATAACAATCTCAAGTATGTTTATCTCCATTCGACTCCGATGTTGGAGAATTATAATGTCAGCGGAAATCCGCTTGTGGAACTTACTTTGTTTGGTGCCGGTTACGGGACAGCTTTGAAGACGCTCGATGCGAGCAATACTGCATTGTCGAGTCTGGATATTTCGGGTAATATGTCGTTGCAGTCTCTGAATGTAATGGGGTGTGCGACGCTGACCAAGATATTTGCCGGAACTCTCGACGTGGAAGCTATCAATATCGAGAAGGAGAGCTATACGATTATCGAAACGAGTACGATTGTCGATGCGATCAAAGATAATGCATTCCGTGAGTTCCTGATTGAGACCTATGGTTCCAATGGGGGTATTACGCAGGAGGAAGCTGATCGGGTTACGGATTTGGAGCTTAATGCCGACAATGCGGCGGAAGTGAAGTCTTTGGCTGGTATCGAATATTTTCGGAATTTGAAGACGCTGAAGGTGTCTGGGTTGGAGTCTTTGGATGATACGAATTTGGCTGTTGGTAATATCAATTTGACTTCGGTTGATATTTCGTTGGTGAAAGGTTTGACGGCAATCGATTGCAACGGTCTTCAGAGCCTGACGACTTTCTCCTTGGTGGTGACAGGTGCGGCCGGTACGGAGGTTGGGCCGAAGCGTGTCGAACTGGATAAATGTCCGAAGATCGAATCCGTGACGGTAAAGGATTGTCGGGCGATTGTTGCTGTGACCGTAACTGGTTGTACGGAATTGACTTCTCTGAATCTTTCCGGCTCTTATTTGGAGAAGTGGGAGAGTGAACCTAATAGTGGTAAATGGATCTATCCTTCGATAAATATCTATACCAATACAAAGTTGACAGATCCTGCTAATTTCATTCCTGCGGCTAATCTGGTCGATATTTGGGCTACTTCGGCGCAGATCGAAGCATTCCAGAAGTATTTTGAGACAAATTACAAGTGGACCGGTACTTGGCATAGTAACGATGAAATGCCGTCCGCATCGGTCGTTAGATAATTGAAGCCGTGTCGGGCATCGATGTCCAGATATGCGGAACGCTAATTGGAGTCCCGGTCGGAAAATACCGACCGGGACTTTTTTGTTCGGTTGTGGACGATATGTGGTGTGGAACGTATTTTGTCTGAAAAACGAAATAACCCGAAAGGGTTGTGTGTCGGATTGAACCAGTTGCGGTCGGTTTTATCGGAGCTGGTCGGACTGTTGGGGGACCGATGTTCCGTGTTTGCCGGGGATGAATATTTGTTTATCCTTGTCGAAGATAGGAAGCGGTTGGGCGATTTTTGTGTATAAGTCTGTACGATTGTTCTCATTTTTCTCTGTCTTCGATTTGGATCGGATAATTGGATATTTCATTGCGACAAAATGCAAATAAATTTGCTTTTGTACCCGGCTTATTCGTATCTTTGCAAAGATGCGCGAATCGAGGCCGTGTGTTTCGTTCGTGCTGTTTTGTAAAATCCCGTTAAACCGACGACCTGGTGCCTATGAAGACCCGATTGAGTGCAATTTGTTTGACTTTAACCGCAACGACGATGATTTCCTGCCATGAAAAGAAGACGGAGGATGCTCCCTGGATCCTGGACCGCTTCGACGATATTAAAATTCTCCGCTACGAGGTGCCGGGCTTTGCCGAGCTGCCTCTCCGGGAGAAAGAGTTGATCTACTACCTGGCCGAAGCCGCCAAGTGCGGCCGCGACATCATGTTCGACCAGAATTTCAAATACAACCTTCCCGTGCGCCGCACGTTGGAGGTGATTTATGAGAATTACGACGGTGACCGTACGACGCCCGAATGGAAAGCGCTGGAGAAATACCTCAAAAAAGTGTGGTTCGCCAACGGAATTCATCACCACTATTCCAACGACAAGTTCGTACCCGAATTTCCGAAGGAGTATTTCCTCGCGGTTGCCGAGTCGATCCCCGTCGAGAAGTTCGGCGACGAGCTCAATGCGCTGCGGGCTGTGGTCTGCGAGGCGATTTTCAACCCCGAACTTTATAAGACTCAACTCAATCAGGCTGAAGGTCAGGATTTGGTGGCCACTTCCGCCAACAACTATTACGAAGGCGTGACACAGGCCGAGGCCGAAGATTTCTATCGTGCCATGGCCGATCCTGCCGACCCCGAACCGGTCTCCTACGGGTTGAATTCGAAGCTCGTGAAGGATGAGGACGGAACGATCCGCGAGCGGGTGTGGAAAGTAGGCGGTATGTATTCGCCGGCGATTGAGAAGATCGTTTACTGGCTGGAGAAGGCGCAAGGCGTTGCCCAGGAGCCGCAGAAGGCGACCATCGCAGCCCTGATTGACTATTATAAGACGGGTAACCTGCACGATTTCGACCGTTATAACATCCTGTGGGTGCGGGATACCGTATCCAACGTCGATTTCGTGAACGGATTTATCGAAGATTACGGCGATCCGCTGGGACGCAAGGCGTCGTGGGAGTCGCTGGTCAACTTCATGGACAAGGAGGCCTGTCGCCGTACGGAGGTTATCTCCGAGAATGCGCAGTGGTTCGAGGATCATTCGCCTGTAGATTCCGCCTACCGGAAGAAGGTGGTCAAAGGGGTTTCGGCCAAGGTGATTACGGCAGCGATGCTGGGCGGCGACTGTTATCCTGCGACACCGATCGGTATCAATCTGCCCAATGCGGATTGGATCCGCAAGGAGCACGGTTCGAAGTCGGTGACCATCGACAACATTACCTACGCTTATGCTCAGGCGGCGCATGGCGACGGATTCCTCGAGGAGTTCATGCTGCGTCCTGAAGACCGTGAACGTATCGACAAGTACGGCAAGTTGGCCGACGATCTGCATACCGACCTGCATGAATGTTTGGGACACGGTTCCGGGCAGTTGGCTCCGGGTGTGAAGGGCGGTGAGTTGAAGAACTATACCTCGACGCTCGAGGAGGCCCGTGCCGATCTTTTCGGGCTCTACTACCTGGGCGATCCGAAAATGGTTGAATTGGGGCTGATTCCGTCGCTGGATGTGGCGTATGCGGAATATGCCCGGTATATCATGAACGGTATGATGACGCAGCTCGCACGTATCGAGCCGGGCAAGAATGTCGAGGAGGCGCACATGCGCAACCGCAAGCTGATCGCCGAATGGTGCTACGAGCAGGGGAAGCCCGACAACGTGATCGAGTGGGTCGAGCAGGATGGTAAAACGTATGTCGTGGTGAACGATTATACGAAGCTGCGCGAGCTGTTGGGTCGTATGCTCCGCGAGGTGCAGCGTATCAAGTCCGAAGGCGATTTCGAGGCCGGCAAAGCACTGGTCGAGAAATATGCCGTGACGGTCGATCCGAAGCTGCACGCCGAAGTGCTGACCCGTTACAAAGCCCTCGATATCGAGCCTTACAGCGGTTTTGTGAATCCGCAGTACGAGCTGGTGGAGAAGAACGGCAAGGTCGTGGATGTGAAGGTTTCTTATCCGAACGACTACGTGAAGCAGATGCTCGAATACAGCCGGGATTACTCCTTCCTGCCGAATCTGAATTAAGATTGAACGATACATTGAAATCAGGGGAAACTGGTACACAGTTTCCCCTGATTGTTTTTCTGCGGCGAATGGAAAATCGTAAGATGCGTTAATGTAGGCCGGATTGTCGTGTATCGTATTTCGAATTCGGAATTCGTGCGTTTATCATCCCTTAACATGCAGATACTGATATACACAACATAGCATCCTTTTGGGGAAGGTAATGAATCGAGATCCCCTTCGGGAAGAGAATTTGGGAGAGGGGGGGAGAAGTGTAGAGGCCGGTGTCTTTTGTTTTGACGTCGGAAGGTGAAAACTATCGTGTTTCCGTCGTTTCCTGGGACTGTAGCTCCTGTGCTCGTCGTTCTCGGGCGTGCGAGATGAGTTCCCGTAAGTCGTTTACGAGTTCTTCTCCCTGGGTACAGGAGACATAGATCCGATTTTCATATATATCGGTGATTTCGACGAAATTCCGCCATTCGGAAGCGTAGATTTTGACCCTTTCGAGATTTTTCAGGTCGAAATAGTGTCCGTAGAACCCGAAAAATCCGTAACCGCCGAAATAGGGCACGTAGCCTCGGAGTTCCTGCTTCTCGACTTGCCGTACGGAGGCGATCTCTTCGGGATGAAGCTCCGTGATGTCGAGCAGACAGAGGATATGCAGTCCTTCGTCGTCCACGAGGATGCGACGCGGAATGGAGAGTGACATCAGGGCGACGAGCGCCACGATGAACGAAAAGAACCAGGCCGAAAGATAGCCTCCTTCATATAGAAAGTAGAGCCCGATCCCCAGTGCGAGGAAGATCGTGAGGTAGATCGTCGTGAGCGAAAGCGTGTGGCGGCTGAAGCTGTATTTATAGATTTTCTTCACGGGATGCTCTGGATAAAAGAATTGCTTCAGCGATCGGAAGATCGTCCGCTGTCGTGATTTTCAGGTTGCCGCGCTCTCCGTGGCAGAGCGTGACCGCATGTCCCGCCCGTTCGACGACCGAGGCGTCGTCGGTGAAGTCGGGGGAGTAGTCGAGTTCATAGGCACGACGGAGCAATTCCGCGTCGAAGACCTGGGGCGTTTGTACGATTCGCAGCGTATTGCGGTCGATCGGGTGCGATCCGTCGGGTGTGAGCTGCCGCAGGGAATCGACGGCTTCGACGACCGGAATGGCCGTCCCGTGGGCCGCCGCACACTCCACGGCTTTCAAAATCAAGTCGGACGATACCAGCGGACGTACGCCGTCGTGGACCGCGATCAGTGCGACGGTTCGGGGCAGAGCGGACAGGCCGTTGCGTACCGAGTGGAACCGTTGCGGCCCGCCCGCCGTGCAGGTGTGCTTGGCTATGTCGAAACGGGCTGCCAGATTCTTCCAGAAATCGATCTGTCCTTCGGGAAGGACGACGACGATCTGCGTGCTGTGCAGCGTTCTTGCAAAGGCGTTTATCGCATGGCCCAATACCGGCAGCGATCCCAGCATGCGGAATTGTTTGGGAAGCGGACCTCCCAGGCGGCTGCCGCTCCCGCCGGCGACGATGATTACTCCTGTTCCTTGCTGTTCCATATCAGTTTCTTTCCGAATCCGAGGGTATTGTCCGTGAATTTCATGTAGGAAATCTCTACAACCCACAACGTCAGCTCGGCGAGTGCTGCGAACGGGAAGCGGCGGATATATGTTTTTCGTGCCTCTTCGTCCGCTTCCCGCACCGTTCCGCAAAGCTGGAGCCCCTGAAGTTTGCCCACTGCCTTGCTTTCGAGCGCGATGCCCAGCGCTACCTGCCGGTTCGCCTGCATCTCCTCCGCATGGCGCGTCGTCTTATCGGCCGCGAATACGAGCAGATTGCGCTCTGGGTCGTAGGCGTAAAACGCGTGCGAGCAATAGGGCTGTTCTCCGGCGACGGTCGCCAGTGTCAGGACGTGGTGTCGGCCGATGAAGCGGACAATGCGCGGGTCGATCATAATTTACTGCTGAAAACCAGGCTGTCTGCCGTTTTCGACGGGGTGAGTACGATCGAGTCGAGTTGTTTGATCTTGTCTTCTTCCTTTACCTCGCCGTCCAGTTCGGCCATAATTCGGTCGCGGACATATTCGTAAGCGGCACGGTTGGCTTTGTGAATCGGTTCGCCCGGTTCCTGCGGAATTTTCAGCGGGTCGATCGGTTTGCCGTTGCGCCAGACGCGATAGTCCAGATGCGGACCCGTCGATGCTCCGGTGCTGCCGACATAGCCGATCAACTGCCCCTGCGATACGCGGCTGCCCTGGCGAATCCCTTTGGCGTAGCCGCTCAAGTGCAGATAACCGGTCATAAACCCGTTGTTGTGTTTGATCTTGAGGGTATTGCCGCCTCCGCCGCCCCAGCCTTTGAAGATGACCGTGCCATCCGCTACGGCATGTACCGGAGTGCCTTTCGGAGCTGCGAAATCGACGCCCGTATGGGCTCGGTAGGTTTTGTAGATGGGGTGGAGCCGCGAATAGGTGAACCGGGAGCTGATGCGTGTATATTTGAGCGGCGTGATAAGCATCAGCTTGCGCAGGCTGTTGCCGTCCTGGTCCCAATAGGCGATTTTATTGCCCTGGCGGAACGGAATGGCGTAATAGGTCTTGCCGCCGTAGTTGAATTTGGCTCCCCATATACGCCCGATGCCGGCCGGTAGGGTGTCGATGTAACGCTCGTCGTAGATGACCGTGAAGTTATCTCCTTTCTGGATGCTGAAGAAACTGATCGTCGATTGATAGATGTCCTCCATTTCGGCGGCGAGAGAGGCCGGCATGCCGGCGCCTACGATCGCCTCCCAGAGCGAGGAATCGATCGTGGCAGTCTTTTTCTGGCGACGTATTTCATACTCTTTTTCGCCTTTGGTGACACTGATCGAGTCGTCGGCCAGGCTGAAAACGACATACTGGGAGATGCTCTGTTCGTACACCAGATAGTCCAGATGGGGGGCGTTGAGCGAATCTTCGTGGATGAAAGCCGTGTAGCTGCGCCCGGCCCGGATGTTGCGGAGCGGGAATACGTCTTTGGACGCTTTGTCGAGCTGATCGATCTGGGCGGCGGAAACACCGTATCGGTTCAGAATCTGACCGAGGGTTTCGCCACGGTCGATGATCTGCTGTTCGAGCCGGTAGTTGTCGGCGGGAATGCCGTATAAAAGGTTGGGTTCTATGATTTCATCGGAATTTTCTTCGGCATCCGTTGCCGTGCGGCCGCATCCTGCTAAAAAGAGCAGGCCTGCTAACAATGCGGCAGCTGGTTTCAGTTGTTTGATCATGTTAATAATTAAGGTATAAAACTGCGAACCGGGTCAAATTTTTTGGAGTCCGGTCGGGATGTATCCTGATTTTTAACGGAAGTTTTCTTCCGGTAAAGATAAGAAAAAAAACAAAATTTCCGCTGCTCTGCGGTCGGATTATCCAAGTTTTGGGGTGTTTCTTTTGTAATTCATTGAATTGTTGCTATCTTTGATTGCTATAAACCAGTATTGAGAATGTCGAATTTTTTTTTGATGCCTGTTTCTTTCCTTTATAAGTTGGGGGTCTTGTTGCGCCACCGGCTTTTCGATTGGGGGATTCTGAAACAGGAGAAGTTCGATATTCCGGTCGTCTGCATCGGCAATATCACCGTAGGCGGTACGGGCAAAACCCCGATGGCCGAGATGGTGATCGCCTACATGGCTCAAAGGCATCACGTAGCGTTGATTTCCAGAGGATACGGGCGGCGAACGAAAGGATATATTGAGGTCACTCCCGAATCGCACTACCGCGAAGTGGGGGACGAGCCGTTGCAGATCAAGCGCAAATTTCCCGATACGGTCGTGGTCGTGTGCGAGAAACGGGCAGAGGGGATCCGCCGTCTTCGGCAGGAGCATCCGGAGGTCGATCTCGTCGTGATGGACGACGGCTTCCAGCACCGTTACGTAGAGCCTAAAGTCAATATCGTCATGATCGATGCGACACGGCCCGTGCAGCATGATCGGATGTTGCCTGCGGGCAATCTGCGGGATTTGCCCGAACAGTTGCACCGGGCGCATTATTTCATCGTGACCAAATGCCCCGAGAATATGGCTCCGATCGACCGGCGCATTCTGCGCAAGGTTCTGGTTCAGGTCGCCTATCAGCGTGTTTACTTTACCCGTTTCGAAAGTTTCCGGCCTCGGCCGCTCTTCCCTGAGTTCGTGGATGAGGAACTGAATTACGGCCAGCAGGTGATCGCCATGTCGGGTATCGGCAATCCGGGACCTTTCGTGGAGGGATTGAGAAACAATTACAAGGTGATCGAGGACGTTCGTTTCGACGACCACCATGTTTACCGGGTGAAAGATATGAAATTGGTAGCGAATTTGCTGGCAAAACACCCGAAGGCGGCGATCATCATGACCGAAAAGGACGCGGTCAAGATGAGCCATCCCGAAAAGATACCGGCGGAAGTACGCAAGAGAATGTATTTCCTGCCCATCAATATTTCATTCATAGATGATTCGGAAACGGATTTTCTCCAAAAATTAGAGTGCGATGTTAGAGAGAATTAAAGAGACTGCGGCCTTCATTCAGGCACGCATCGAAAACTTCCAACCGGAAGTAGGCATTATTCTCGGTACCGGATTGGGCGATTTCGCCGACCGTATCGATGAGAAATATTCGATCGACTATAAGGAGATTCCCAATTTTCCCGTTTCGACGGTCGAGGGACATAAGGGAAAATTGATTTTCGGTTTGCTCGAAGGGCGCCGCGTAGTGGCCATGCAGGGGCGGTTCCACTATTACGAAGGTTACACCATGCAGCAGGTGACGTTCCCCGTGCGGGTGCTCAAGCTGCTCGGGATCCGCTACCTGTTCGTATCGAACGCCAGCGGCGGCGTGAATCCTTCGTTTCGGGTAGGCGATCTGATGGTCATCACCGACCACATCAACCTGATGCCCAATCCGCTGATCGGCCCCAACATGGCCGAGTTCGGCCCCCGTTTCCCAGATATGCACAACTGTTACGATCAGCACTTGATTATCCGTGCGACCCGTATTGCCGAGGAGAAGGGAATCAAGTTGCAGTACGGCGTTTACGTGGGCGGTACGGGTCCGACGTTCGAAACGCAGGCCGAATACCGTTATTTCAAGGCGATCGGCGGCGATGCCGCCGGTATGTCCACCGTGCCCGAAGTGATCGTGGCCCGGCACATGTCGATTCCCGTTTTCGGGGTATCGGTCATTACGAACTGCGGGTTGAGCGATGAGGTCGGCGACCACGAGGATGTGCAGCGTCAGGGGGCCAAAGCCGGCGTGAAGATGGCCGAGCTCTTTATGGAGATGATAAAAAACTTATAACGAGGCGATATGGTAAATAAAGTGATTTTGATCGGCAATGTAGGTGTGGATCCCGAGGTCCGCACGCTCGAAAGCGGAGCGAAAGTCGCCCGGGTTCGTCTGGCGACGACCGAACGGCTGTTCGACCGCCAGGCCAACGAAACCAAGGAACATACCGAGTGGCATACGATCACTTTGTGGCGCGGTTTGGCCGACGTAGTGGATCGCTACGTCAATAAAGGATCGCAGATTTACATCGAGGGGCGCCTGCGTACCCGCGAGTGGACGGACAAGGATAACAACAAGCGTTATACGACCGAAATTCTGGCCGACGATATGAAGTTGTTGGGACGCCGTGGGGATAACCAGTCGGCGGGAGCTCCGGCAGGCAGGGACAGCCGTCCTATCAGCAGCCGGCGCAGCCTTCGTACCAGCAGCCTGCGGCCCAGACTCCCGTTACGCCTGCTGCGGACGATCCGGACGATCTCCCGTTCTGATTTTCCATACTATTACAATTGAATATCCGCCGAGACAGTCCCTGCGAAAATCGTATCGTTCTGTCCGGCGGATTTTTATTGAGTGTAAACTTAAAAAGTGAATATATGCAGCTTTTTATTTTGAATCGTACGAATGAACGGCAGACCAAGAGTGTCGGCCGCATTTTGCTGTACGCGCTGTTGTTCTTTATCGTAACCCGTATCGCCGTGATGTTGATGCTTACGGGGTGTACGGCGATTTACATGGCCAATACGGGAATCAACCCGATGCAGGGGCTTTCATTTTTCGGAAATCCGTCCGTAGCGGCTGCCGGCATGGGATGGTGGGCATTGCCGTACGTGCTGCTCGTAGCACCTTTTTTCGAAGAGTGTTGTTTTCGGCTGGGACTTTCGTTCCGGCGGTGGCAGGTAGCGGTTGGATTGGGGGCACTGACGCTCTTTTTCGTCTCGCGGTTTTTAGCGATAGCCGGGGCGCAGCATTCTTTCTGGTGGGGGCTTCCGGCAGGTATCGTTGTAGCGGGGCTGCTATATGGATTTACTACAGATGCTTTCTGGCAGGCTAAGAAGGGGTGGCTGCGTCCGATGATGTGGTGCTCGGCCGGACTCTTTGCCTTGGTGCATCTTTTCGCCATGCAGGGTCTTACCTGGTTCCTGGTGCCCTATGCGTTACTGATATGTCTGATGCTTTTCTTCGCCGGTAGCGTCATGGTTTACCTGCGGGTCAACCTGGGTTTCTTGTGGGCGGTCGGGGCGCATGCCCTGAACAATGTGCCTGCGGTGTTTATGATAACCCTTGTGCTGATGCAGTCTTAACCGTTTTTTCGAATGGAAATCGTACGGTATGCAACCCGTTACTCCGGGTTTTCGAACAGTGGCTCGACAAGCTGAGATATACCCGTTACGGATTTGCCAAATATACATGCGGCGAACTTGTCGAAATAGATCGTCGCGCGGGATTCGATAGCGTAGAGTTGGTCGAAATCGAACGAGGAAAATTCTTTTATATCCGGTGCAAGACCTGACCTCCGGCATGGATTCCGGCTTTCAGGGCATCCACTCCGCTACACCCGTCAGGGGATGTGCTTCGCGCCAGCGAACGAAATCGGGGTAGCTGCGGATGCCGTCCCGCAGGACGGCCATGTAGTATTCGATGCCTGCGATTTTTTCCGTATCGGGCGTTTCCCACTTGAGCCGCAGGATCGCCTCGCGCGTTTCATCGGTCAGGGCCGCCGAAATGCGTCGGGCCACCTCTTCGAAGTAGCCGTCGTAGCGGGAGCCTTTCTCGATATGGATCATATCCAACTGCCAGAGTTCGCCTTCCTGGTCTTCGTACCAAGCGTGCCATTCGAGGCACCGCTCTTCCGTCGCCAGCAAGTTGCCGTATTCGATTCGTTTGACGGCAGGATTGGCGGCAAGCTTCGCTAAAGCGGTAAAATCATCTTCTGGCCGGAGGACAGCCGAATAGATATGGAAGTCGATGTCCCGGTGCTTCATGAAAAGACCGGTGCTGAGCGAGCCGACCAGGTTTATTTCGGCTCCGGCGGATTCCCAGATGTCGATGATGCCGGTATCTCGGATGATCCGTCGGGCTTTCTCTGTGTTGCGGGCGGCGATGGCAGCGATTTGTTGGGATGTCATTGGGGAAATTTTAGAGGTGGATAGCTGTGGCGGGAGCATGGGGTGTCGGGAGAAATCTTGCTGACGGGCCTTATTTCGTGCGGATCGGCAGCCGCTCCCAGAGCCATTCGGGAATCAGCCTCCAGAAAAATACCAGCACGGCGTAACGGCGGTCGATGACGATGCGCCGTTTCCGTTGTTCCAGCGCCCGGACGATTCGTGTGGCGACTTTTTCGGGGCGCATCAGCATCGGGTATTTCCCTTCGCGCAGCAGGGGTGTGTCCACGAATCCGGGCCGGATGTCGGTGATTCGGATGTCGAGCCGCTGCATCCGTGAGAGTTGTGCCAATGCGTCGAGATAGGTGTTCTGGTAGCGTTTGCTGGCGGAGTAAGCCGCCGCTGCGCCGAGGCCTTTGGTCCCGGCGATCGAACTGATCGCTGCCAGATGTCCTCCGCCCTGCTTGCGGAAATAGTCGAAAGCCGTGTCCATGATGCGCGTGAACCCTACGGTATTAGTTTCCGCCGTTGCGATTTCCCGTGCGGCGTCGAGCTGCGGGTTGTTGTAGCCGATGCCCGCGCAATGCAGCAGCAGGTCGCAGCCGCCCAGATCGGCAATCAGCCGCAGCAGCAGCTCTTCCGCTTCCGGGGCCGTGATGTCGATCGAACGTATTTTTACCCGGTCCGGCGCCGCAGCCCGAAGTGCTTCGAGGTTTTCCGTGCGGCGACCTGCGGCCCCGACTTGCCAGCCGGCGGCGATATACAGTTTGGCGATCTCCAGTCCGATGCCGGAAGTGGCCCCGAGGATGACGATTCGATTCATGGGGATAATCGATGAATTTTTACAATTAAAGACAGTGTGAGCCGAGAAGAAAACGGGGGATTTGCAGTTTTCAGGGGCGTGTTCTTATCCTTTACAAAGATAGTACGATTCGTCGGATTTTGCGATTTTATATAAATATATATTGTATATGTATTGATCGTTAATACAGAAAATAAAACAGTTCGTCTGGCGAACCCGCCAGACGAACTGTCCAATATTATGTTCTATACAACAATTACATATAGAAAGGCCGAACGTATGATACATTGTAAGACGGTGCGTATGGCTTGGGTTCGGCAACCTTCACTTCGGCCTTGACAGTCTTTGCGACAGGAACCTTTGCTTCAAAACTCTTGGCATTGAGTGTAAGACCCGTATTCTTGCCGATCACATCGGACTTGGGGAGTGCGAAAGAACTCTTTGATGTTGCGTTGATCTGCTCAACAAGATCGATCAAATCCTGAATGTCACCCTTGTTCTCTGCGGTTGCGAGAGTGGAGAGACGACCAAAAGTACCCGGGTTGCCATCGTTGTCTTCTGCATAGACAAATGCTGTCTGCGGCTCCTCCCAATTAACAACATAGAATGAGTACGGCTGTGACTGATCGATCTCCAGCCAACTTGCTTTCAACTGACTCCAAAGGGATGCATCGGGGTATTGATCGACATCTGTCATTTCGCCCCACCACATTACAGCAGATAGTTTCCGTGCACCATCGAAACCGCTATACTTGACGACAGTGATAGCCTTACCTCTCGTTGCGTCTGGTTGTCCGAAGATTTGACCGGCCTCGTCGTCACCTGACCAGTAGCCGATAAGCTCGACGGAAGGATTGATGTTGCCGAGTTTGCCGGTAGTTGTGATGTTTTCGAACTTGTGAATTTTGACAACATGGCCTGTTTCAACAGAGAGCGCTGCTACAAAGCCGGAGCAAGCAGTTTCAGGAGTCAATCCTGAAGCATCGGCAAGGAAAACACCTTTATAGTAATATGTACTAAGAACTTGAGCAACAGTAGTGTTAGGATCAAACATCTGTGACGTTGCGAACATCTCATCGAAACCTGCGTTTATATCTGCGGTAAGTTGGTCAAAATCAAGAGTCTTAAACTCTTCTGTTGGCATGAATTTCACCGTATAGTATGTGGTAGTCTCGGATGGTGTTACCTCTGCAGAGAAACCATAAGGGGAAATGTCGGAAGCAGTTATCTGGAAGGTGGTCGATTCCGGATCCGGAGCCGCAAGGGAGCGGAAAGTCTCCATCACAGGCTCTGTAGTTACACCGCCGGCATAGCCGAAGGCAATGACGTAGTAGTAGGTGTCGGCAGCATCGAGTTTGTATTTATACGGGCTGCCGGGGCCGCCCGTGTAATCCTGAACGCCTTTATATAGCATGGCTCCGTTGTTCATAAAGTTGCCATACTGTGCTACGATGTCGTTCATAACCTCCGTAGCTGTCTTCTTCCCATCCCACGGAGCCACCATCCAGCAGAAGGTAGCGGTTTCATCTGTCGGAACGATCTTGATAGCGGCATTCATAGCCTCGACCTCACCAACGGTAATTTCGAAAGTAAAATCTTGGGCCTGGGCATTACCGGTGGTATAGGTGGTTGTAGTAACATCGGTAGCGATGGTCACCTGACCTTCCGGAGTTATGATAAAGCCTGCGATTTGGTTGATATACTCCGTGTTGGCGGTAAGTCCCTTGCCTTCGAGTTCCAAAGCCCCCTTGTGGAAGATCGCATTCATAATTTCAGTATCCGACATGCCTTGCTGACGCCGGGCTTCGATTTCCTGCTGGAGACAGAAGAGCATGAATTGCCGTGTTTCCATCTTGTATTGACCGGCAGGATCGGTGTATGTGTCGTAAGTGGCTTTGGGAAGAGTGGTGAAGTACCACACGTCATCGTTGTTCGAAGGGATGATTTTGAATGTTGCAGAGTTGCCGTCCACAGTCGTCTTAACCTCGAATGTTATGTTGAGATCCTGGAACTCTTCAGTCGTAACGTCTTTCTTAACTACGTCAGAGTTAGCCTTATATCCGTTGGCCGGATCTACTCCGAACAGGATGATGTAGTATTTGGACGCCGGGGACAGATTCGAGAACTTGCCATCGGTGATAGCCCCCTTATCAACGATTTCCGGCATATACTCTGCTAAAGTCTTGCCCTGTGCGCCGGCTTCAGCCTTAAGCTCCTCCAAGATGGCCTCCACGAGAAATTCATCGCGAGTAAACGACTCGACTGTTTTGGCATCGGCCAATATGCACAGGTACTCGGCCTTAAGGTCGGAGGGAGTTACAGTGTAGGCAATGGAGGATGAGGTAATCTCGCCAACCGTTACCTCGAAAGTCAAATTACCACCATCGTGGGGGGGGGAAATTCGCTCTTCATCATTACAAGCGGCAAACGATAGTGCGAATACCATCATAAGCGCCATCAACAAATTAAATTTTTTCATACGTGTTTTGGTTAAGGTTTGTAAATAAGGTTCTAATGATTAGGTGTTGTATCGTATTTTCCACACCTCCTGAAAATTTTCCGCAGCACATTTTCACTAATAGTACAATCTTTATAAAGTAAAAATACATCTATTTTTTCTTTTATACAAGTTTTTTTTGAAAAATTACCCTCCTTGAAATTTAAAAAAAATGCTATCTTTGTGTGAATTTTGGAAATGGGGTATTTTTTAATTTAGTCGAAGATGAAACTGAAATTTTTGTTCTGTGCAGCGGCGGCTTTTCTGTCGGCCGGGTGTAACGATGAGGACGGTAGCGGCGATTTCGGAAATTTGAAATTTCCCGATACCGGGGAGTTGGATCAGACTTTTAAGGCCGATCAGACGAGTAGCAGGCTGACTTTCGAAGTGGCGGAGGCGTGGACCTCGGAGGTTGTGTACGGCGATTCGCGTGCTGACGAGACGACCGGGTGGGTAAGTCTTTCGCCCGATCACGGCGGGGCGGGACGCGTGACTGTCGAGATTGCATTGACCCCTAACGATACGGGTGAGGAGCGCTCGGCTTCGATCGTCATCCGCTGTGGAGAGAATCGTGTCGAGGTTTCGGTCCGGCAGCAGGCGGCAGGCGGGGAGGACCCGTCGCCCGAACCCGATCCGTCGCCTGAACCGAAACCGGGGCGACGGATCGTGGCGTTCGATTCGTTCTCCGATAATGGGGACGAACCCGGCGGGGAGCTGCATCATGATTTCCGCTGTAATATCGAGTACGACACCGAGGGGCGTGTTGCCCGTGTCGTGATCGACGATTCGCCGGAAACCGGTGCCGGCGAGATGGAAACGCCGATCGAGTTTACTTACCTGGATGCGACGACGATGAAGGTCGTGGCCCGTGACGACGATTTCGAAGAGGTTTATACCGTTACGCTCGATGCGGCGGGTCGGGCCGTAAAGGTGGTGAGCGAGGGCGAGTCGGTAGTCTGGACTACTTCTTACGATGCGGCGGGTTATGCCCAATCGTGCGTGATAGAGGACCCGACGAAAACCTCCTACGATTTCCGCCCCCGGGCCGATTTCACCTGGAGCGGCGGTAATCTGATGCAGACGGTCGTACCGGCCGTTGCTGGGAGCGGGATGGAGGACTATGTGTACGATTTCGCCTACTCCGACCTCTCGAACGATCCGGAGCGGTTGAGCATAGACCTCAATGCGTTCTTCGGAGCCGTGCCTACCGATCCCGAGGACGACGGTGTCTGCGGTATCTTGGCGCTCGCGGGACTGATGGGGGAGCGGAGTGCGTTTTTGACCACCTCCTCGGCCGATGAGTACGACGTACCGGGGATGCCGGATGATCCCCAAAGCGAGTACCGTTATGTTTCCGAAGGCAGTGCGCTGCCGATGGTCTGGACCTGCGACGGCGAGGGTTATCCCGTTCGGGCCGATGCCACCTATGAGCTGCGGGTTTATAAGGAACACAAAGTGACGGGCGAACGTACCCTGGTGCGTACTACCTCCTATCGTAGCCGTTACGAAGTTCTTTATGCGGAGTAGTCTGCATGGAGTAAGGGGCGGAACGGGATATTCGAACAGGTAAGCCGCCTTGTTATTCCCGGTATTGTGGTTCGGGCGTTTGTTTCGGATTCGCTCTTCTTACTCTGAATCGTTCTGTATCTTAAATGGGAGGTGTCCTGTTATTTCATCGGACACATCCCATTTTTGTTCGGGGTGCTGTAGGGTAGATGCACGGCGTTCGTTCCTGGGATGTTGGCCGATGCCGACGGAACGGCGACCCGCTTGTTTTGGAAATAGTCGATTGGCCGAGCGGCGCTTCGGGAGATTCTCGAAGATACGATTCCCATGATGTGAAAGTGTCTATGAAAAAGGAGCGCAATGATTATTGCGCTCCTTTTTTCGTAACGATTCGGACCTATGCTTCGAATTCGATCTGTACGCATTCGATGCCGACCCGGCGCAGCAGGTCGAGTCCCTCTTCGGAGCGGTAATCGTCGCTGTAAACCACCCGTCGGATACCGGCCTGAATAATCAGTTTCGAACATTCGATACAAGGGGCGGCGGTGATGTAGAGCGTCGAGCCGTCGCAGTTGTTGGCGCTTTTGGCCACCTTGGTAATGGCGTTGGCTTCGGCGTGCAGGACATAGGATTTGGTCTTACCCGTTTCGTCCTCGCAGATATTCTCGAAGCCGGCCGGCGTGCCGTTGTAGCCGTCCGAGATGATCATCTTGTCTTTGACGATCAGCGCCCCGACCTTGCGGCGCACGCAGTAGGAGTTTTCCGCCCAGATGCGTGCCATGCGCAGGTAGCGCATGTCGAGCTGGTGTTGTTTCTCTTCCTTGTAACCCATCGTCGGTCCGTTTTTGCGGTTATAAACCTTTGCCGTGACAGTTCTTGTATTTTTTGCCGCTGCCGCAGGGACAGGGATCGTTGCGGCCGGCTTTTTTCTCGACATGCACGGGCATCGGCTTCTGTTTTTCGGCCTGTCCCGCCTGTGCCGCAGCCTGCATGCGCGAAGCCTGCAACTTATTGACATCGACTTTGGCTCGCTCCTGGCGTTCGCGCTGTACGTTCTCGGCCGTATTCTCCCGTACCGGGATGTAGGCCTTGTTGAGGGTGCTCAATACGTCGGCATTGACTTTGTTGAGCATTTTCGAGAAGAGTTGGAACGACTCGAGTTTGTAGATCAGCAGCGGGTCTTTCTGTTCGTAGGTGGCGTTCTGCACGCTCTGGCGCAGGTCGTCCATTTCGCGCAGGTGCTCGCGCCATGCGTCGTCGATCGTGGTGAACATCACCACCTTGGAGAATACCTTGAAGATCTCCTCCCCGTCCGAATCCTTGCAGCGCTGCAGGTTCACCGGGACGTTGTAGCCCAGGTGTCCGTCCGTGATGGGGAAGTAGATATTGGTGTCCAGCTGGCCTTTGCGGTCTTCATAAACACGCTCCATAACGGGGCGTACCATATCGGCGATCGCCTTCATCCGGCGAGTATAGGCGCCCTGCAGGTCGGCAACGATCAGTTCGATCAGCTCGCGGGGCTTGGCTTTTTCGTACGCCGCCTCGTCGAACGAAGGCTGGATGGCCGCTTCGCGGATCATTTCGATACGGAAATCGTCGAATTCGACGCCTTCGTGATTCTCCACGAACGTCGTGGCGAAGTCGTACATGATGTTGTTCAGGTCGATCTCGATCCGTTCGCCGTAGAGGGCATGGCGGCGGCGCGTGTAGATCACCTCGCGTTGCGAGTTCATCACGTCGTCGTATTCCAGCAGGCGTTTGCGGATGCCGAAGTTGTTCTCCTCGACCTTCTTCTGTGCGCGTTCGATGGCTTTGGTCATCAGGCCTGCCTGGATCACTTCGCCCTCCTTGAGGCCCATGCGGTCCATCATCGAGGCGATACGGCCCGAGCCGAACAGACGCATCAGGTCGTCTTCGAGCGATACGAAGAATTGCGACGATCCGGGGTCGCCCTGACGCCCGGCACGTCCGCGCAACTGACGGTCCACGCGGCGGCTTTCGTGCCGCTCGGTGCCGATGATGGCAAGACCGCCCGCCTGTTTCACTTCGGGTGTCAGCTTGATGTCGGTACCGCGGCCGGCCATGTTGGTGGCGATGGTCACCTGGCCCGAACGTCCGGCCTCGGCGACGATCTGCGCTTCCAACTGGTGCTGTTTGGCGTTCAGTACGTTATGTTTGATGCCGCGCAGCTTGAGCATGCGGCTCAAAAGTTCCGATATTTCGACCGAGGTGGTACCCACGAGCACCGGACGGCCCTGTTCGACGAGTTTGACGATCTCCTCGATCACGGCGTTGTATTTCTCGCGCTTGGTCTTGTAAACCAGGTCCTGACGGTCGTCGCGGATGACCTTGCGGTTGGTCGGGATGACCACGACATCCAACTTGTAGATACTCCAGAACTCCGATGCCTCGGTTTCGGCCGTACCGGTCATACCGGCCAGCTTGTGGTACATGCGGAAGTAGTTCTGCAGCGTGATGGTAGCGAAGGTCTGCGTCGCGGCTTCGACCTTGACGCGCTCCTTGGCTTCGATGGCCTGATGCAGCCCGTCCGAATAGCGCCGGCCGTCCAAAATACGGCCCGTCTGCTCATCGACGATCTTCACCTTGTTGTCCATCACCACGTATTCGACATCTTTCTCGAACATCGCGTATGCTTTCAGCAACTGGATGACCGTATGCACGCGCTCGGCTTTGACGGCGTAGTCGTTGATTACGGCATCGCGCTTCTGGGCCTTTTCCTCCGGAGTAATCTCCTCCTTCTCGATCTCGGCGATGCGGGCCCCGATGTCGGGCAGGACGAAGAAGCCCTCCTCGTTGAAATATTTCGACAGGGCTTCGTGGCCTTTGTCGGTGAGTTCCACCGAGTTCATCTTCTCGTCGATGACGAAGTAGAGGTCGTCGGTAATCTCCGGCATGCGGCGGTTGTTGTCCTGCATGTAGATATTTTCGGTCTTTTGCATCTGGGCCTTGATACCCTGTTCGGAGAGGAACTTGATCAGCGGTTTGTACTTGGGAAGACCTTTGTGGCTGCGGTAGAGCTTGATGCCGCCCTCTTCGTTCTTGCCTTCGCCGAGCAGCTGGCGGGATTCCGCGAGCAGGTTGGTCACCAGGTTTTTCTGGAGGTTGTAGAGGTGCTCGATGGCCGGGCGATACTGTTCGAAGAGCTGGTCGTCGCCTTTGGGGACGGGACCCGAAATGATCAGCGGGGTGCGGGCGTCGTCGATTAGCACGGAATCGACCTCATCGACGATGGCGTAGTGGTGCTTGCGCTGCACCAGGTCCTTGGGCGACGAAGCCATGTTGTCGCGCAGGTAGTCGAAGCCGTATTCGTTGTTGGTGCCGAAGGTGATGTCGGCCATGTAAGCCTTGCGTCGGGCGTCCGAGTTGGGCTGATGGCGGTCGATGCAATCGACCGTCAGACCGTGGAACTGGTACATCGGCCCCATCCATTCGGAGTCGCGGCGTGCCAGATAGTCGTTCACGGTCACCATGTGGACGCCTTTGCCGGCGAGTGCGTTCAGGAACACGGGGAGGGTAGCCACCAGGGTTTTGCCTTCGCCCGTCGCCATCTCGGCGATCTTGCCTTTGTGGAGCACCACGCCGCCGAAGAGCTGCACATCGTAATGGATCATATCCCAGCGGACGTCGTTGCCGCCGGCGAGCCAGTGCGTCGCATAGATCGCCTTGTCGCCCTCGATTTTGACGAAGTCCTTGGTGGCGGCCAGCTCCCGGTCGAAATCGTTGGCCGTGACTTCGACCGTTTCGTTCTGGGCGAAGCGGCGGGCCGTATCCTTCATGATGGCGAAAGCTTCGGGCAGGAGTTCGTCGAGTTTCTGTTCGATCTTCTCGTCGATGCGTTTTACCGTTTCGTCGATCTCCTTGGAGATTTTCTCCTTGTCGGAAAGCGACGTGTCGGGCAGCTCGAGACGGGCTTTCAGCTCGACGATACGGGCTTCGTCCGCAGCGATGAAGTTGGCGATCTGTTTTTTCAGGTTACTGCTGTGGGCACGCAGTTCGTCGTTCGAAAGCGCCTCGATCGTCGGATAAACGGCTTTGATTTTTACGAGATAAGGTTCTACTTCTTTGCGATCTTTGTCGGCTTTGGATCCGAAAAAAAGCTTGATTAAACTGGCGGCTATGTCCATATTTTCGATGTTGTTATTTCGTGTGGAAATTAAATCTGTCAAAGATATTCATTATTTCGGAAAATACAATACGAATTTGCCTCGAATAAGGCGGATTTTTCATTCGCTATCGGCGTCCGGGAGGGTCGCCTCGGCATATTCCGGACGGAAGGGCCGATATTTCCGGGAATCTTCGCCGTTTCCTGGGCGCTGCGTGTGCGGCGTGCGGGATTCTATTGTCGTTTCCGGGGGCTTTCCGGCTGTAAGCGGGACTTCTCCGCATCGGCCCGGCTGCGGCTTGTCGTCACCAGATAGACACCGCTGAAAATCAGCAATACGGAGCAGATTTTGGTCGGATCGAATGTTTCCATTCCCCAACATACGGCCACTAATGTAGCGACCAGCGGCTGGATGTAGTTGTACATGCCGGCGACGGTCGGACGCAGGTTTTTTTGTCCGACGATGATCAGCATGTAACTCAGAAACGTGCTGCCGACGACGATGAATGCCAGGGAGCCGATCGCTGCTGCGGAAAGGGCCTGCCAATCGGTCGAAAGCAGGTCGCGGCCGGTGAAGGGCAGGATACAGAGCGTGGCGAAAGTGAACATCCATTTCATGATGGTCGTGAGCGAGTAACGGGTGACGAAATTCTTGTATAACACGAAGTAGAGTGCGTAACTCAACTGCGCGAACAGGACCAGCAGGTCGCCCGCGACGGAGTGCCCTCCGGCACTGTCCGTATTTCCGCTGCCGAGGACCAACAGCAAGGCTCCCGAGGCTCCGGCGGCGATGCCGAGTACCTTTTTCGCGGTGATCGGTTCCTTGAGGAAAATTGCGGCGAGAATCATCGCCCACAACGGCATGCTCGTGGTGATGATCGAGGCGTTTACGGGCGAAGTCATGCCCACGCCCAGGATGAAGCTGCCCTGGTTGAGGACCACGCCCAGCAGCGATGCACCGAAGAGTTTGGCCAGGTCTTTCGGCGGTACGTGTTCGGACTTTCGGAAGAATGAAAGGATCCAGAACAGGATCATGGCGCCCACGATCCGCAGGTCGGTGACAGCCAGCGGTGTAACGATACCGCCGAGCATTACGAATTTGGCGACGGGGGACATCAGCCCCCAAATAGCGTTGGCGCCGAACATGGCGCCATGTCCTTTCCAGTTGATCGTCTGCATGATTTTTACGGTAATTCGCCGGTCCCGGGACCGTTGCGAATCGGATTTTTTTGACAGTTGTTTTTTTATCCCCGCCGTCAGCTTTTCGGATTTTGAAATCCGACCGTCGTTATTCGCAGGCCGGGCTTTTTCCCAAATGATTTCCTTTGAAAAATCAGGACTGCCGGCAAAAGCGGAACAGATGGCTGCCGGTGGGAAGCGTATCCTCCCGATTATTGCGATCGGGTGATTTTATCGATGATCCGCCGCGCGACGGGACAACATTCGCAACGTTGTGCGGCGCAATATTCCCTCGACAGTTGGATCAACCCCTGCGTGTCGAATGCGTTGCGGGGATTGACTCCGGCTGCGATCCACGGCCTCGTGTATTTGTTCTCTTCGGCGGGAATACATTCCAGCAGGGCGATAGCCCGGTCGCGGAGTTCTTCGTTCTGGATGTAGGAGCCGTAAACGTATTGCAGGATGCTGACCACGTTGATACCGAAGACATCCGTTTTGTGCTGTCCGACCCGTTTGGGGTTCTCCTCCGGTCCTTCCGGGGTCTGTCTGGCTCCGGACCAGTAGGGCGACGCTTCGGTACGGAACAGGCGGTTCACCTCCTGGCGGGTACGGCAGGCCAGCAGTTGTTCGAAAACGAAATCATGCTGCGAGAGAAACGAGGCCAGTTGCGCGATGCGCAGCCGCGGAAGGTTGCCCGGTCGGATATTGGCCGTTTTCCATGCCGAAGGGTCTATCGGTTCGATGTCGTATCGTGCACGGAAGTAGGCGAAGTCATCGCGCAGGCGACGGATGTAGTCGTCCGGGCGAAAGGTGTCGAGCAGTCCCGAGGTGCCGAACAGCAGGGCTTCGATCCGAGGCAGCGAACGTCTTTCCCGAAGCACCATCGTATAAGTAGCACGCCGGGCGAGCTCCGTATAGGTGTCCTGATTGGAGAGGTCGCCGATGTAGCGGAACAGCAGCGTGTAGAAGGTCTGGTTCCAGTTCTGCCCCGAAATGCGGTAGATTTCTGCGGCTGCATCGTATTTGCGCCGGAGCCGGTCGTACACCAGCCCGGTCAGCAGGTCTGCGAGGTGCAGCGGATCGAGCGTCGTGAGGAATCCGGCGCAGGCATGGCCGGCGGCTCCGGTTCGGAGCCGTTCCAGGATCTCTGCCGTTTGGTCCGCGCGGGGTTCCACCGGTTACAACATGTTGAGTTCGAGCAGCGCCTCTTCGGACATCATGCTCTTGTCCCATACGGGATCGAACGTGAGGATGACATTGACGCTCTTCACGCCCTTGACTTTGGCGACCTGTTGATTGACGTCTTCGACCAGCATGTCCGCCATCGGACAGTTGGGGGCGGTGAGGGTCATGTCGATGCGAACGTTCTTCTCATCGTCTACCTCTATGTTATAGATCAGGCCAAGATCGTAGACGTTAACCGGGATTTCCGGGTCGTATACGGTTTTAAGCATGGCGACAATCGCTTCTTCTGTTTGGAGGAATTCGTTGTTCATATTTCTTTAATTTGAATACAAACGTACGAATTAATTGACAATTGACAATTGACAATTGACAATTAATAACA
>OKSX01000517.1_pt1 | contig 24902 bp, 19 predicted proteins | sample 1606391 | NCBI WGS metagenome assembly OKSX01 (sample SAMEA3879578, study PRJEB24766) | human gut metagenome | biome: human-associated habitat; feature: feces | place: USA | collected 1985/1987
ATGCATGTTCCATCGTTGTTCCGGTAGAAGTAGACGGAAAGACAGAGGAGTGGCTTGTAAACTTTAAGAATGAGACACATAACCATCCGACCGAGATTGAGCCGTTCGGTGGTGCTGCTACCTGTTTAGGCGGAGCCATCCGTGATCCGCTTTCCGGAAGAACTTATGTCTATCAGGCGATGCGTGTAACCGGAGCAGCAGATCCTACAGTATCTGTAAAAGATACCATCGAGGGTAAGCTGCCACAGAAGAAGATCGTGCGCGAGGCAGCCAGAGGTTACAGCTCTTATGGAAATCAGATCGGACTGGCAACCGGATATGTCAAAGAAGTTTACCATCCGGATTATGTAGCAAAACGTATGGAGATCGGTGCTGTCATGGGTGCCGCACCGAGACGTGCCGTACAGAGACTGACCTCTGATCCGGGAGATAAGATTATCCTTCTGGGCGGACGTACCGGACGTGACGGTATCGGTGGAGCAACCGGATCTTCCAAGGCACATAACACACAGTCTACGTCTGTATGTGGTGCCGAGGTACAGAAAGGTAATGCACCGACTGAGCGTAAACTGCAGCGCCTGTTCCGCAGAGAAGAAGTCAGCCATATTATCAAAAAATGTAACGATTTCGGTGCCGGCGGTGTATCGGTAGCCATCGGTGAGCTTGCAGACGGACTGCGCGTGAATCTGGATAAAGTACCGAAGAAATATGCTGGTCTGGATGGAACGGAGATTGCAATCTCCGAGTCTCAGGAGCGTATGGCAGTGGTTGTCGCTCCGCAGGATGTCGAGCAGTTCCTTGCTTATGCAAAAGAAGAAAACCTTGAAGCAACCGAGGTGGCAGTTGTTACCGAGGAGCCGAGACTGATCTTAGAGTGGAGAGGAAAAGACATTGTCAATATTTCCCGTGCATTCCTCGATACCAATGGTGCGCATCAGGAAGCAGATGTCGAAGTCGAGATGCCAAAAGAGGAAGACAACTTCTTTAAAAAGATCGAACTTCCGAAAGTTGCAGATGCATTACAGAAAAACGACAACAAATCAGCATGGCTTGCCATGCTTGCGGATCTTAATGTATGTTCCCAGAAGGGACTTGTCGAGATGTTTGACGGTTCCATCGGTGCGGGAAGTGTCTACATGCCATACGGCGGCCGCTATCAGCTGACCGAAACACAGAGCATGGTTGCCAAACTTCCGGTTCTGAAAGGAAAATGCGATACCGTAACCATGATGTCCTACGGATTTGATCCGTACTTATCCTCCTGGAGTCCATACCACGGATCGGTATATGCCGTACTGGAATCCCTTTCCCGTATCGTGACCGCCGGTGGTGACTACAAGAAAGTACGCTTCACCTTCCAGGAGTATTTCCGCAGAATGAGTGAAGATCCAAAGAGATGGAGCCAGCCGTTTGCAGCACTGCTCGGTGCATTTGATGCACAGATCGGTTTTGGTCTGCCGTCCATCGGTGGAAAAGATTCCATGTCCGGAACCTTCAACGATATTGACGTGCCTCCGACACTGGTTTCTTTCGCAGTCGATGTGGCAAGAGAAAAAGATGTCATCACACCGGAACTGAAAGAAGCAGGAGATAAGCTGGTACTCTTTACGATCGAAAAGAACGCGTACGATCTGCCGGTATATGAGCAGGTGATGAAACTGTATGACAAGATTCATGAGCTGATCGGCAAGGGAGCAATCCGCAGTGCCTATGCACTTGACGGAAAAGGTCTGGCAGCAGCAGTCAGCAAGATGGCATTCGGTAACAAATTAGGTGTAACCATCGCCGATGATGTGACTGCAGAAACCTTATTTGCACCGGGATTCGGTAATATCGTAGCAGAAGTAAAAGAAGAGTTTCTTCCTATTATAAAAGAAGCATCCGCAATCGTTATCGGAGAAGTGAACGACGCACAGAAATTCGTATACAAAGATATGGCTCTTTCCATGGATGAAGCACTCGATGCATGGCAGGGAACACTCGAGCGTGTATTCCCAACCCGCGCAACCGAGGATAAAGAAAAAGTACAGAGTGACGTATACGATACAAAGAATATTTATGTATGCAAAAACAAAGTCGCAAAACCAACCGTATTTATTCCGGTATTTCCTGGAACAAACTGCGAGTACGACAGTGCGAAAGCGTTTGAGCGTGCAGGTGCCAATACAATTGTAAAAGTATTCAAGAATCTGAGTGCAGCAGACATCCGTGATTCTGTCGATGAATTTGTCAAGGCAATCAACCAGTCACAGATCATCATGTTCCCGGGTGGATTCTCCGCAGGAGATGAACCGGAAGGATCTGCAAAGTTCTTTGCAACAGCATTCCGGAATGAAAAGATGACAGAGGCAGTCAACAAACTGCTGTCAGAACGTGACGGACTGGCACTTGGTATCTGCAACGGATTCCAGGCGCTGATCAAACTCGGACTTGTTCCTTACGGACAGATCCAGGCACAGAGTGCGGATTCCCCGACACTGACCTACAACACCATCAACCGCCACATCAGCAAGATGGTATATACCAAGGTCGTAACAAACAAATCCCCATGGCTGCAGCAGGCAAAGCTTGGTGCAACATACTGCAACCCGGCATCCCATGGAGAGGGACGTTTCGTAGCTCCGAAGGAATGGCTGGACAAGCTTTTTGCAAACGGACAGGTTGCCACCCAGTATGTCAATGAAGCCGGCGAGCCAACCATGGATGAAGAGTGGAATGTCAATGGTTCGTACATGGCGATCGAGGGTATCACCAGTCCGGATGGACGTGTACTCGGAAAGATGGCACACAGCGAGCGCCGCGGTGAGGCCGTTGCCATGAACATCTACGGAGAGCAGGATATGAAGATCTTCGAATCCGGAGTTGCTTACTTTAAATAGAATTGTTTATCTTCACGCGTAGTTTCACTCGAACTACGCGTGAAATAGTTTTAATAATAGAAAAAAGTGAAAAAACTCTTAAATGCTTAAGAAAATATTAAAGAATTTTTTCAATAAAATGTAATTTTGGTGTTGCAAAGATACAATACTTGGTGTATGATATGCACGTAGAGTAGTTAAAAGTGTACTATAAATAGTACGACTAGCGATGAACTACTATCGAGGCTATGGAAACTGGAAGTTATTCCAGACAGACCTTACAATTGCAGATACATATTAGAAATATAAGTCATCGGAACCTCAGCTTGCTGATCTTGATGCTGGACAATCAACGTTGATATCACACTCTACGCCGACGTCTGATGTACGAAAGTTTCTGGTCATTTATGATTTATGTGTCTGTAGATGAAACTGACAATGGACTTAACAGTAAGACCGAGGAAGGTCAGTGGAGGCAATTAGCGAGAACATTGGATTGGAAGAATCGTCCGCAGCGGTTTGGAAGAGAAGATGAAGGAACTTAAACATGCAGGGTTAAACGAGTAGATGAGATGGAAGTTGGTCAAAAAGAAAGAGAGGAAAAAACATGAAATCAAGCAAAAAAGTGTTAGCTTTTGCTCTCGCTGCAGCTATGGTTGTAACAGCAGTTCCTGCTACAAACGCACAGGCAGCTTCTACAGCAAAGCTTAGCGCAAAAAAAGCCACAGTTTATTCTGAGGGCTACAAGACAGTTACAGTTAAAACTCCAAAGTCTTGGAAGTCTGTTAAAGTAACTGCAACAAGCAACAAGAAGTCTGTTGCAAAAGTTAAGAAGACAGCAGCAAAGAAGATCAAGGTTACAGGTGTTAAGCCAGGTACCGCTAAAGTTACGGTTAAGGTAACTTACAAGACTTCTACAAAGAAGAGTGCTAAGACAAAGACAAAGAAACTTACTTACACAATGAAAGTTGCTAAGGCAAGCGTTGCTTTATCTGGAGATTCAGCAGTAGCAGTTGGAAGCACAACTAAGTTAACAACAACTAAGAAGGCTTCTTCAAGAGCTAAGATCACTTACACATCCAGTGATGATACAATCGCAACAGTTTCTGAAGACGGAACTGTAAAGGGTGTTAAGGCTGGTAAGGCTACAATCAAAGCTACACTTAAGATTGGTAAAGATACAGCTACCACTACTCAGGAAGTAGAAGTAAAGAAATACGTTCTTAAGTCTGTAGCACAGACTAAGGCTGATACTTTTGAGACATCTATCACAGGTGCTACAAAAGAGATCAAAGCTTCTGAGATTACAGTTAAGAATACAGAGAACAATGTTGTCGTTCCTGTTAAGTCTGTATCTGTAGACAGCAAGGATGCAACAAAGGTTACATTCACAACATTTGCTGGATTAACAGATGGAAAGACTTATGATGTAACACTTGACGGAACAACAAAGCAGGTTGTTGTATCTGATGGTAAAGTTGCATCTGTAAACGTTAATAAACTCACTGTTCCGGTTGCAACCGAGACAGAAATCAAGTTAGTTTCTAAGGATGCTAATGGTGTTGTTCTTGATGAGTATGCTTATAACCCTAGCTCTCCGGATTATTCTTCCAAGTATGACTTCTCTCTTACAACATACAATGGTTATGTAAACGGTTCTAAGTTATACTTAAATAAGATTGGTGATACTGCTACTGCAGAGGTTACTTACAAAACTGGTAAATATGATGCAAATGGTAAGCCAGAAGGAAATATTACATCTGGAAAGCTTACAATCACAGCAGTAGATCAGGCTTCTGTAAACAGCTACGATGTTAAAATCGCAAAAGCTGGTAAAAAGTTTGATAAAGTTGTAGCAAATAAGCAGATCGCTGTAGGTGAGACTTCAGCAAATACAGCTTACTTCCAGATTAAAGATGTTGATAACAACGAAATTAGTTACTACACAGATTATACTGTAGAGTCTAGTGACAACAGCATTTTAATGGTAGATGATGCATCTATCGCAGATAAAGAAGCTGTATTAACTCCTGTAAAGGCTGGTACTGCGTACCTGTTAATTAAGAAAAATAACACAATTGTTGGTTCTGTGGCAATTACAGTAGTTGCTGAAAAAGCAGTTACAACTATGTCTGTTGATAAGGCTTCTGTAGCTCTCTCAACACAGTTGGCAAAACCAGGAACTGTTACTGCAAGCTTTAAGGATCAGTACGGCGCAGATATTAAAGGTGATGCCGATAAGGTTTCTGTTTCTTGCCTGAGCACATCTGCAGACAAGGTAAAAACAGACGATGTTACAGCTAATGCCTCTAGTAAATATTTCTCTGTCGCACAGAATGGAAATAATGTAGCTGTTACATTTAATGTAGCAAACGTTACAAAGGGATCTTATGTATATAAAATTGCTTATATGAAAGATGGTAAGGAAGTTTGCGCTAAGACAGTAAATGTAAATGTTCAGACTCCTGCAGATCCAGGAAAGGGAAGCGTTTCCTATGCACTGAATGTAAATACTGCAAAGGTTGATACTCTTGTCGATGATAATCATAACAAAGCGGCAGGAACTAACTATGATGTAACAGTAGATGTTACTGAGTCAATCGGTGGTGTTCCATATGCTACATTAAAACCAGCTGACACAATTGCAGATGGAAAAACTGGTGCAGATGCAACAACGGTAGAATCTATCGTTTATAAAGTAGTTGATAAAGATGGCAAGGCAATTTTTGATGATGTTACTAAGGTTAACAATGTAACTAACGCTGCTATTCAGGCTACTAATGGAAAGTTAACTGTTAATACTGTTTCTTTCAGCGCAATCAGTGCTCAGAAAAATCTTGCAAAAGGAACATATACTGTTACAGCTGTAATTACAACAAAGAAGGGAACTAATGATCCGGTTAAGACTACTTTTACTACAAGCTTTGTTGTAGAAGATTCTCAGCCTGCTGGTGAGGTTTCACGTGTTAAAGATACTGTAGCAGGCGGAACTATCAAGGCAATGGCTGAAGCAGCATTTAAGTATGTATATGAAGGAACTTCCTACGCAGCATCTGATGCTGATGAGACATTAACAGTTACAAATGTTGAAGGTATCACAAACGATAATAAGAAGATTGACAGTAAAAACTTTGCAACAGAAACTCTTACCACAAAGGGTAAAAAGGTTACTGTATCTAAGATTGCTGTTGAAGTTAAGACTGGTGATAAGGGGTATAAAGTAAACATCGAAGTCCCAGTAAACTTAACTATCACAGTAGGTGAATAAAAATTTTACATTCATAAAATAATATTTCATCTTTTGATTCCCCCGATTTTAATCGGGGGAATTTGAAATGTGATTATAAATTTATTAAATTAATCCAACTTTCTATGTTATAATTCTTAAGTGAAGTATCACAGTTTGAGCAATCAAAAAAGAACAACTGTGCATAAACTACAGTTGCTCAAAATGTGATTCTTCATGATTGTACCAGGTCGCGGAATTTTAGCCAGTACATTATGGGGATTGAATACGCCTGCCCTTCCCTCAAAAATAACGTCATGACAGGGGCTTACGTTATTTTATAAGATATGTTATCCTGCCGGAATAAAAAGGGACATGGCAAACAAGCCCTCTGCAGGGGGGCTTTGAAAAACATATGGGAACAGAAGTTTAATCCTGTAGGGCAAAGCTCCTGCCAATATGCCGCATGCTGTTTTTTCCACAGCATGGGCACAGGCTGATGTCATACTTCCAAACGGTTTTCATTATTTCTGCAACAGAAGAACCGGTGAAGCGGGACACAAATTTCCGGTGCCCCTGAATCCGGAAGATGATGTGGAGGTTTTTCTTCTTCCGGCGATTGTTTAAGAAACCATAGTACCGGATTTTCTGGAACCCGGCCGGGAGTACATGCATCATCAGACGGCGGATAAACTCCACCGGTGTTATGCGGACAAGGATTTTGTCTCCGGATCTGTAGTCTTTTGCCCAGAAGGAAACCTCATTTTCCGTAACAGAGACAATGCGTGAGTTGGTAATGGCAATGCGGTGGGTATATCTGCCAAGATATTCGATGGCATTGCCAAAACCGTTAAAGGTTTCTTTGATGTAGGGACACCACGCTTTCTGATAAAGACTGTCCCTGAATTCTGCCCATGCGTGGGAATTGCGCAGTTTACGGCAGGAAGATGGAAGGAACAGTTTTCCCTTCCTGTGGTAAGATTCGAGATAAGCAAGGAACTTACCACGGAATTTAGATCCAAGCACTTTCACTGGAATAAAAAAGCGTGCGGACGACATCTTGAGATTGTAATCTTTAGTCAGACCGCCACCTGTGATGATGCAGTGGATGTGCGGATGGAAATTTAAAGTCTGTCCCCATGTATGCAGGACCTGGATAATGCCGGGTGCTGCCCCGAGGTACTTTTTGTCAGAGGACAATTCCAAAAGTGTTTCAGAGGAGCACTTGTGCAAAAGCGTATACAGAAGTTTCTGATTGGCATAAATCAAAGGATTAAGTTCAGCCGGCACTGTAAAAACCACATGGAAATAGGGGGTATCAATGACTTCCGATTTTCTGGCATCAATCCAGATTTCCTTAAGGACAGCCTGACAGTTGGGGCAGTTCCTGTTGCGGCAGGAATTATTGTGGATCTCCACATGCCCGCAATCTCCACACTGGGAAATGTTGCAGCCAAGAGAGCCACTTTTGCAGGCGGTAATGGAATGTGCAGCTTTCCCTTGGACTACAGAAAGCTGGAAAGAAGATGCATAAGAATCCCATCCGGAGTCAAATATCTGTTGTATCTTACTGCGCATGCCCGCCTCCCATGAGGTCAAAAGGACTGACTGCATCCGACGTGCCGTTCGAAGCAAGATGAACATAGATCGTGGTAGAATTTATAGACTTATGGCCAAGGAGCGCTTTGATTGTCAGCAGGTCAACACCATCTTCGTACAGATGTGTACCGAAAGCATGGCGCAGGGAATGACAGGTAATACGCTGCTCCCATCCGAGGGAGCGCTCTACTTCGTGAATGTGGCGGGATAAATAGAACGTATCGATCGGTTTAGAAGAATCATGCTGTTTAGGGAAAAGCCAGCCAACCGGTTTACCAAAGGCAAACCAGTACGCAGTCAGAATGTCCAAAGCACGTTTGGACAGAATCGCATAGCGGTCAGAACGGTTTTTGCCATGCCTGATATGGATGCGCATGTTTTTGCGTTGGATATCTTCATAACGAAGATGACAAACTTCGCCAATACGCAGACCGGAAGAATACATGAGTGCGACCATAGCCTTCTGCTTCAAATCCGGCATGGAATCAATAAGGATGGAAACCTCCTGTTTGGAAGGGACAAAGGGAAGATATTCGTCAAATCTGCGCATAGGAAGCTGGGTATCATCCCACGGTTGGTGAAGGACATACAGGGTAAAAAAGCGCAGCTGTGAAATAGCACAGTTTATGGTACGGTCAGAAAGATTTCTGGAATTTTGAAGCCATCGGATATAATCACGGAGTTCCGGCCAGGAAACATCTTCCGGAAGTTTGTGAAGGCAGGTGGAAAGATAATCCAGATAAGCCCTGATATAGGTGCAGTAATTTTTAAGAGTATGGTCAGTAAGACCACGGAGGGAAATCATTTCCCGAAAAGAATTTAAATAATTGTCCATGATAAAATCTCCTTTGAAATGTAATAGAAAATAGAAATATTTCAAAAAGGGGAGGTGGACGGATAAAAAAAACAGATATATAGTTGTTGAGTTTAAAAATCCATGGTAACATAAGCATAGCAGTTTGTGTGTATTGTTTATTGTTAAGGTAGGGGTATCTCAACAATACAACATATACACAAAAACTGCTATTTTTTTGAAAAAGTAGTGGTTTCATGTATTGGGGGCTAGCCGTCGCGCTAGCGACTTGGTACAATACAAAAAAAGAATGGAGAAGAACAATGAAACATACTGCTTTGATTACAGGTGCATCCCGTGGAATCGGTGCAGCCCTGGCATGTCGATTTGCCGCTGAAGGCTATCATCTGGCTCTTTGCTGCCATAACTCTTATGAAACGCTGCAGGCACTTGCCACAAAACTTGAAACAACCTACTCCATACAGGTGCTTTGCTTCCGTGGTGATGTAGGAGACTATACTTTTATCTGTGACATGGTGCAAAAAACACTGGATACCTTCGGCCAGATTGATGTGTTAATCAATAATGCCGGCATCTCTTATATCGGTCTGCTCACCGACATGGATATTACCGACTGGAACCGGATTATTGCGACAAACCTCACATCCGTCTTTTCCACATGCAGACAGGTCATCCCCTCCATGGTTCATGCCAAATCCGGACATATCATCAATATTTCTTCTGTATGGGGAAATGTCGGAGCTTCCTGCGAAGTTGCCTATTCTGCATGCAAAGGCGGGATCAATTCCCTTACACGCGCTTTGGGCAAAGAACTTGCCCCTAGCAATATCCAGGTAAATGCCATCGCCTGTGGGGTAATCGATACGGATATGAACCGTTGTTTCTCCGAAGAAGAACGCTCTGCACTCATCGAAGAAATTCCTGCCGGCCGTATGGGATCCCCGGAAGAAGTTGCTTCACTGGCATATTCTCTTGCCACAGCAAGCAGTTACCTGAATGGACAGATTCTCACCTTAGACGGCGGATGGATTTAATTTCTTATCTTTTTGGAAATCTTTTTCCATTTATTTAAGAATTAAAACGCAATACGCGTTTTCTCTGTTTTTTATATCAACTTTCTATAAAATCATTTGTATGAAAACGAATGATAAAAATAAATACAAAGATTTTGGTGACCGTCTGAGTCTGATTATGTATAAACAAAATATTTCCAATATCCAGCTGGCAAATGCAATGTTTGTTTCGCCGTCTACGATCAGCGGATACCGTACCGGTCGTCGTTCTCCGACCGTTGCGGATCTTGCAGCCATCGTGCAGATTCTGAATGTTTCTGCAGATTACCTCATCGGAACCAGTGAAATTACAACCAGACCCGATACCACCGAAAAAAAGAGTTGAGCACGCCCTGTTTCCAGAGCGGTGCCCAACTCTTTTTTATAAATCATGTTCTGCCAGTAAAATTACCGTAGAACGTTCCGGAACACGCACACGTGTCTGATCTCCCTGTGTCTGGGCTTCAAAATCTGCCCCATCCTGGTATTCACAGAAAGTATTTACTACAAGTTTCCAATGATAAGACTCCGGCAACGAAGGCAGGCGCATCTCCAAAGGCTCCCAATACGCATTCATTCCGTAAAAGATCATATCATCATCCATATCATCGGCATTTCTTCCCGCATACATGATTCCAATTAAATGTGTATTATAGTCCGTATAATTCCGGTTCGGCTCTCCGTTATGGATACTTACGGAAGGTAACCCGCAGACTGCCGGCTTTGTATCCCTTCGCAGAATCGGATGCTTTGCACGGAAATGGATCATAAAACGGGCAAAATCATGAATCTCCTGAAATTCTTCCAGTCTGTTCCAGTCCAGCCAGGAAATAATATTATCCTGGCAGTATGCGTTGTTATTTCCATACTGCGTATTACAAAATTCATCCCCTGCAAAAAACATAGCCGGTCCACGGCTGCATAACAACGCGGCAAATGCATTCTTCACAAGCCTGCGCCGCAGGCTCATAACCGCCGGATCATCCGTCTCACCTTCCACCCCGCAGTTCCAGCTCAGGCCGTTGTTATCCCCGTCCGTATTGTTCCATCCGTTTTTCTCATTATGCTTTTCATTATATGAATACAGATCATACAACGTGAACCCATCATGACAGGTCAGAAAATTGACGGATGCACTATATCCGCGGCTTGCCGGATCATACATGTCGGAGGATCCGGTGATACGTGTAATTGCACGCCCTGCGACGCCACTGTCGCCCTTTAAAAAGCTTCTCATATCATCACGGTATCTTCCGTTCCATTCGGCCCAGCGGTTCCAGGACGGGAAACTTCCAACCTGATACAAGCCACCCGCATCCCAGGCTTCTGCGATCAGCTTCATATCCCCCAGAATAGAGTCAAATGCAAGGGCTTCCAGAATCGGCGGATTCTCCATCGGTGCACCATTCTGATCTCTTCCCAGAATCGATGCCAGATCAAACCGGAATCCATCCACCCGGTACTCTACTGCCCAGTGCCGCAGACAGTCTGTAATAAACCGCCGTACCACCGGATGATTGCAGTTTAAGACATTGCCACAGCCGCTGAAATTGTAATAATATCCATCCGGTGTAAGCATATAATAAATATTGTTATCAATCCCCTTAAAGCAAAAACATGGACCGTTTTCATTTCCCTCTGCCGTATGGTTGAATACCACATCAAGAATGACTTCAATTCCATTTTCTTTCAGTTCGCGGATCAGACGCTTTAATTCATCACCCTCATGATTATGCTCCTGATGAAATGCATAACTTGTATTCGGGGCAAAAAAGGAAACCGTATTATAGCCCCAGTAATTGTACAACTGCACGCCATCCACCACACGGGCACTTTCCATTTCATCAAATTCAAAAATCGGCATGAGTTCTACCGCATTGATTCCCAGATCTTTCAGATACGGAATTTTCTGTCGCAAACCTTCAAATGTTCCCCCACCTTTTACACTGGAGGACGCATCTTTGGTAAATCCCCTGACATGCATCTCATAGATCACCAGATCTTCAAATTTGTAATTCAGATTCCGATACCGCCCCCAGTCAAAATCACTTTGCACCACACGGGCTTTATAGACAAAATCCTTTCCGCCTTCCGGTTTTTCTCCCCAGTTTCTCTGACCGGTAACAGCTTTCGCATATGGATCAAGAAGCGTATGTTTTCTGTTAAACAGTAACCCTCTCGCCTGATCGGCAGGACCGTCCATCTGATAGGCATACTCAAAATCCTCTGCTTTTAAGCCAAAAACAAGGATAGAATACGTATTTCCAATTTTATAACTTTCCGGAATGCGGATTCTTGCATACGGTTCCTGTGCCGCCGGCCGGAATAACAGCAGGACACAGCTCGTAGCTCCATGGGAGCTTACCGTAAAGCTTACACCTTCCTCTGTCTGATATGCACCATTCATCTGATAAAATCCCGGGCGTACATCAAATCCACCGATATTATCGAGTGGATGAATGACTTCCCCGAGACTTTCCATTTCTTCGTCTATCGGCCAGCTTTTCTGTTTTGACGGATAATTCCAAAAACTTGCATTCATGTGCTGATTCCTCTTATCATTATTATTTACTTGCCACATAAAATTATAGTATCCCCCTACTCTTCCCTGATGATTACCCTGCCATTTGCGTCAAATCCGATTTTACTGTACTTTTCCGAATACTCATTCATATGATCAATAATCGTCTGTTTTCTGTCGCCTTTTGCTATGGCAGGCTGAAAATTATTTCTTTCTGATGTGGAAGAAATGCTGCATGGTATCATATCGGCTGATATATCTGTCTGCAGTACCCCATCCACAAAGGTAAAGGTCTGTTCATAGATCGCCGTATCTTTGTCTTTTGGATTCCTGTTCCCCCCAAAACAGAAATTTCCAAGACTGTAGCAGATCATTTTTCCGTTGTATAATTCCATTCCCTGCAATACATGAGGATGTGTACCGACCAGCAGATCTGCTCCCCAGTCAATCACCTGGTGTGCCAGCTTCTGCTGATAATCATTCGGATAATGATCCCCCTCTATCCCCCAGTGGCAACAGGCAATTACCAGATCCGCTCCTTCTTCCCGAAGTTCTGCAATCCCATCCCGGATATAATTGGCATGTGTTTCATCAGCGGACAGCTGGCTTGCGGAGACAATTCCGATTTTGATACCATCCTTCGTGGTATAGGTATCCACATGATCATTGAATCCGAAGATAATCCCTGCTTTATTTAACACTTCTCTGGTATCATCAAGTCCCTGCTGCCCATAATCAAACGTATGATTATTTCCCAGACTTGCCCCCTCCACAGAACTGTCTGTCATAATACCAACATACTCCGGTTTTCCTTTTAAGTTCCACGTTTTTTCCACACGCTCGGTCGCATTTGACAACACACATTCCAGATTGATCAGTGTAAAATCATCCTGCTCAAAAATACTTCTGATATTTTTAAAAAAATAATCCTGCCCGTATTTATCATAGTATTCATGAAAGGAACCTGCATACCCATGCGTCTGTGTTGCCCCAAGCGTACAGTCACCTGTCGCCGTAATTTTTACCGTCTGTATCACCGGTTCCTGCTGCGTTTCAGTTGCAGTCCCGGTTTCCGTTTCTTCCAGCGTACCCGGTTCTTCCGTCATCTGTGTCTCCGTGATTTTTTCCGTAGAAGAGGGCAAAGCCGATGACGTTGCTGCAGGAGAAGAACATCCCGTCAGCAAAAATCCTGCCATTAGGATTGGCAATATCCATTTTTTCATACGTTTTCAGACTCCTCTTTCACAAGAATATCCACCGTGTGACCGCTTGCACCCATAAGATCCATCCGTTCACAGGTTGCCAGATGATACTGCAGAAACGCATCAAACTCTTCTTCCGTCAGCGCATTTAAAAACGGACGCATATAATTTGCTGCACCGTCTGCCGCTATGATCTGCCGGCGCCTGACCTCTACCTGCCGGTCCAATGCTTCAATATCTTCCAGACGAACCATGGAATACAGAGGATTGGCTTTTGAAGTACAGTGATAATCCTCTGTGAGCATTCCCTCCTTAAGCGCCTCCAGAATATGTTTTTCCTTAAACGCATACGTGATAACGGAAAATTCATTCATAATATACGCCACGAGAATCCTGCCTCCGGGTTTTGTCACCCTCACCGCCTCCCGCAGCGCAGCAAGCTTGTCCTTTTCCTCATGCAGGTGATACATCGGCCCAAACAACAGGGTTACGTCAAAGGAATCATCGGAAAATTTTTTCAGATTCATTGCATTTCCCTGATATGCATGCACGCCTGCACCCTTCTGTTTCAGGCGTCCCAGATTATGCTTTACCAGTTCCACGGCCGTCACATCGAACCCTTCCTGTGCCAGCGGTACGCTGTATCGTCCGGTTCCCGCCCCGATATCAAGGATATGAATTTCCTCTTTTGCACGTTCTTTCACAATTTCATCCAGACACTGATGGATATAATGCATACTTGTCACAAATTCCACCCTGCCGTGTCGGCTGTCCAGACGCTTCTCTTCATTAAATTTATTATAATAGGCTTCTAAGTCTGTCATATTTTAATACTAACACATTTTCTTTAAAATTTCACTCACAATCGCTGATGCGACATCCGCTTTGCTCATTATTTCCAGTTCCCTGCAGTCATCTGCCGTAATCAGCGTCACCACATTGGTATCTGTACCAAATCCGGCTCCGGCTACCTTCAGGTTATTCGCCACAATCATATCTGCATTCTTTTTTGCAAGTTTTGCACGGGAATTCTCCAGCATATGTTCCGTCTCCATGGAAAATCCACACAGAAACTGTCCCGGTTTTTTGTGCGCGCCCAGATACGAAAGGATATCTTCCGTGCGTTCCATCATAAGAGTGGCATTCCCGTCTTTTTTCTTGACTTTCTCATCGACCGGGTGATCCGGACGATAATCCGCCACAGCTGCCGCTTTGATAATAATATCCTGTTGCTCTGCTGTCTCCTTTACGGCTGCTGCCATATCCGCGGCAGATACAACCGGAACGACCTTTACAAACGGCGGCGGAGTGATTGCCACCGGTCCCGTGATCAGCGTCACTTCCGCGCCACGGCGCATGCAGTTTTCCGCAATTGCATAGCCCATTTTTCCGGTAGAGTGATTCGTAATATAACGCACCGGATCAATCTTCTCCTGTGTCGGTCCTGCTGTGACCATCACTTTCTTTCCGACCATGTCCTTTTCGCAGGCAAGATCTTTCATAATATAAGAAAACAGTGTTTCCGGCTCCGGCATCTTTCCGGCTCCGGTATCGCCGCAGGCAAGATATCCGCTCGCCGGATCAATGATATGAAACCCATAGTCCCCGAGCTTTTTGATGTTATCCTGCACGATCGGATTTTCAAACATATTTGTATTCATGGCAGGGGAAACATACTTCGGGCATTTTGCCGCAAGAATCGTTGTTGTCAGCATATCATCTGCGATTCCGTTTGCCATCTTGCCGATCACATTGGCAGAAGCCGGTGCAACCATAAAAATATCTGCACGCTTTGCCAGTGCCACATGCTCGACATTGAACTGGAAATTCCGGTCAAATGTATCGACCAGACACTTGTTGCTTGTGAGCGTCTCAAACGTGATAGGATTAATAAAATTGGTTGCATTTTCCGTCATGATCACATGCACATCCGCATGCTGCTTGACGAGCGCACTTGCCAGATAGGCGATTTTATAGGCAGCGATACTTCCGGTCACACCGAGTACCACACATTTTCCTTTTAACATTGTCTCTTACTCCTTTGCAGAAAAAATCACATCTTCTGCTATTTTATCACACTTTTTCCCTAAAACAATTTAATTTTTGTCATCTGTTCCAGTATGGAATCTTTGACAGAATCGTTCAGATATGCTGGATTTAATTTTCTTTTTGCATATGCAAGGTAAGAACCATTTGTCTCTTCAATCAAAACTGCCGTAAAAAACCGCTCCCAGCTAAAATATGTTTTGCTTTCCACATATTCCCACGGCTTTTCCAGCACCTGATCTGCCCATTTGCTTTTTACTACTTTTGCCTTTAATATCAGCCATTCAAATGACTCCGGCAAATAAAGCACCACTTGATCTTTTCCACCCATCAACTGCATCACTCTGTCAATTTCAGAACCAAATGCCGCACCGTCTGCAATTACAAGTATGCGTTCATTTTTATGCATATTTAAATAATGGAAAACATTTGACTTTCCATTCATTGTCTCACATTTCAATTGCTGTTGCCTACATACAGAATTAAAAAACTGATAACCGGAATTACTGTCTTCCGTTATTACAACCTCTGGTTTAATATCCTTCTTTAAAGTCTGTGCTCCATATATTCTGTAAAACTCATGATAACACGGTTTTAATGTTCCGTATTTTCCTGAAGTACGAATTCCATAGATTTCCTCCACACTATACGGCAAAGAAGGCAAGGATTCCCTGGAAACAATGACATAATAATTATCTGTTTTCTGAATAGTATCTGCGAATTCTACTGTCTTGATAAATTCGTTTCCTTCATCAATAAATACAATACTATCCTGCATTGCTGATAACTGTTCTTTCCACAGTGAACCTTCGAGCACATAACATTTTTTGTCACACGTCAGTTCCACGGGCGTACCGGATGGATTATTTACGTATTCCCGAATCATATCTACCAATGTGGTTTTGCCTGTCGCACTGTCTCCCCGGATGACCGTCAGATTTCTTCGAATTTCAAAATCATATTTTAAGCGCTTTGTTGATACAATAATTCTATGTTTTCCCTTCATTAAACAAATTCTCCTGCAATCGACACCAGTTCTTCCATTGAATGAACAATCTCACCCGTATTCAAAATACGAATGACAAAAGGATCTTTTCCAAAATTCATTAAATGCCGCAGATTAATTGTACGGTCTTCGGATTCTGCTATTTTTAATAACCATTTTGCACAATTATCCCCACAGGTTGATGCATTAAAAATTTTATCCTTATCAAATTTTACAAGGATTAATGTCTTTACTCCCCCGGATAAACCTGTCGGTGGAATTTTTCCCAAAACAGGACTGTCAATTACGCCACTATCCAGCACCGTTGATTGATCCACATCCTGAATCATTTCTTTTACAAACGGATCTATAATCCAACTGTCCTCATAATCATACTTAAAATACGCTGCCGTGTTATACACAGACTCCTGCATGTCGCCGTAATAAATATTAAGCATACATCTACTTCCTTTTAAATTTATACCTTTTTCTATTTTAGCATATCCTTGTTCCATACACTATCGCTTTTTACCAAAAGGACAACAAAAAAGGCAGCCTGTGTTTCATTCCGGCTGCCTTTTTAAAACATATTATTTCTGGATTGGTTTTAATTTATTTAGTACCATGCCAAGTGCTGCTACAATGATTGCAGCCACAATCGCTTCAATGACTCCGTTAAAACTGATGACACCACCGATGATTCCAAGCACGGCTCCTGCATCGACACTCAGGGCTTTTGCATATGCATCTTTGTATAACACAAAAATTCCGCCCATAACCAGTATCGTATTGACCATTGCGCCTGTTACACCCGCGTAGACAAATGCACAGACTGCGCCGGATTTCAGTACCGTATACACTTCCAGTGCTATAAAAACGAACCATCCAACCAGTGCACTTACTGCATACAATGCAATATCTGACAATGGCTTCTTGTCAAATACATGAAGCAGAAACGCACGTGCACCAAGAAACAGGAACACACCGATCAGAATATTAAACACACTTGCCCAGAGAATTTTGTGCCGGGAAGAAAGTGCTTTCTTTACTCCGATATATACAAAATATGGCAGGATTCCTACAAGAATACGCGGTACAAAACAGATAAATGCACTCTTTACGATTCCGCTGGTGCCTACCATGCTGGCCGCCAGCACCGGGGAAAATACAAATGCCGAAAGGGATGTCGGCATAACCGTATTCTTGATAAAGCTGGTCAGACCAAAGATAAATCCTAAAAATCCGCCCTTCTTCGGTCCACAGAATAACGCTCCTAAAATAACAGGGATGTGGATGATGGTCGCATTGATCACCACAAGTGGGATGTAGCCCAGCGGTGTAAACGCCATAATGATAATGATTGCTGCAAACAGAGCGGTCAGTACCAGCTCCGCGGTCTTATTGTTTCGCATTGGTTCCTCCTGTTCCAGATGAAAGCGGATGTTATGTTTTCCGTCTCTCTCTTTTTTCTTTTGCGAATAAAGTAAACATCAACTTTATCAGTTTACACCCTGCTCCTCTTATGGTCAAGTCACATCATACCATCGGTTTTTCCAAAATCTGAATCACCGTATTTCCTTTCATTTTCAGGAAAAACGGCATTCCCGGTTTTGCATCCGTATAAGTTTCCATATATTTTTCAAAAATCATTTTATCTTTTGTTACTACACGAATATCGGCATCTGTTCCCCCAAATTCTCTTGTCCAATCCAAAAAGGAGTACTCCGTCTGATCTGTCAATGTTACATCCTCTGTTTTTTCATCCTTATTGTATATATAATATCCGTCAGGCATATCGTCATCCGTGTGTTTGTAACTTGCCAGTCGATCACTGTCCCCGGAACTGATATACTCCACGGGATCGATGACCAGTGTATTTCCATTGATTTCCTTTATATAAGCGCAGAGTTCTGTTGTATCCTCCTTCATACTGTCTGCAGTTTCTGTCTCCTCAGCTTTTTCTGTAACTGTCTGTTTTCCACATCCTCCAAGTCCTGAAATGCACGCACACATCATAAGTAAAATCCATCTCTTTTTCATCATTTTCTCTCTCCTTTACCAGATCCAGTGTTTATATATTTTTTCAATTTCTTCTTTTTGGATTGTATCTCCAGCCAGCACATATACGCTGTTTCCATATTCCCCATATGCCCAAAATGTCTCATCCGTATACCGATATAGAAAAACAGTCATTCCGTTTATTCTGATTTGTTCCACAGAATTATAATTTGTGTCAAAAATCATTTTCTCATTTGTCACAATTGTTTGTTGGAAAATCAAATGCTTTTTGTCATTTCCATATTCCAAAACGGATGTTGTATCCGTAATTTTTTCTTCGTTCAGCCGATAGTTGTCTGGAATATACTGCGGTTTTAAAATAGTATCGGAAATCTTCTCTTCGTCCGATTCATAGGAGTAAATACTGATGTTACCATCCAGCACCATTTTTATTGTATGAAAAAACCGTACCCTGTAAGCCTCCACACTCATCGTGACGGTGAGTGCTCCCACAAGCATCACAACCGCTGCTGCCGCAATTTTCTGTGTAATTTTCTTCAACTGTTTTTCGGCATACATATACTTTTCTTTCTGTATCAGCCGCTTCATACGCTTTCTGAATTTATCTGAAAAAACGTATTTTTTTTGCGTGCACACTTCCAGTTGCCGTACCATTGCTGCATCAACGATCGGCATTTTTTCATAAAGCCATTCGTCCGTTACTTTCATTCGGTATCTCCCTTCTTGATTTTTTCCAGTTCTTTTTCAATTAGCCGTTTTCCTCTGGCAATCCGCTGCCGGATCGTCCCCTCCCGAAGTCCGCATATTCTGGCAATCTCCCGGTTTTCCAGATGTGCGGAATATTTTAACAGAAATATATCTCTGTATTTTGGTGGAAGATTTTTTAAAATATCTAACACTCCATGTTCTTCCTCCGGTGCCATATAAGTAAGCTGCCCGGTTTCTTCCGGAAGTTCATCCATATAGATTTCCCTGCTTTGTAACCGGTTTCTTCTGCGGTAAAGATCAATGGCTGCATGTTTTGTAATCGTAATCAGATAACGTTTCGTGGCAGTCTCCTCCGGCTGTCCGACGTTTTCCATATGTTTTGCCACCCGTACAAATGCTTCCTGCACGGCATCTTCTGCCAACTGGTAATCATGCAGAATATCCACCGCCACTTTCAACATCAGATAACGATAGTTTTCGTACAGGATCACAAATTTTCGTTTTTCTTCGGGTGTGTCCACCATCATCAGTAAAATCACGCGCGTTCCTCACTTTTGTTTTGTCTCTGCTAACTATAACGAACCTGTCGGTTCCATTGTTACATATTTTCAGACAAAAATAAAAGACATCCGGATTCCTTCCATTTGTCCATTGAAAAAGTATCGCTGTAGCGATATTCTCGATTTTGCCGCCAATACCCGCGATCTAGACATTGATGTCGTAAAATTTGCGCGTGTCTTAGGCTGTAAAACAGAAGACTCGTTACAAATATAGTAAAAACCGCCGCGGAAATCCGCGGCGGTCTCTTTTCACACTTATATAAAATGAAATTATTTGCACATCTCAGCCTTTAAAACAACTCATGCATCAATCAAATAAAGAATATTCTTTTTCTGCCCCCACATTTGATACTACACATAACAATGCCCCATAATTTGGAGTAACATTTTTGTTAATGGCAAGAAAACACGTTTCGCCTTCACCTATATAATACACATCGCTTACGCTGTAATATTCTGCGGTCTCCACCCCCATCGGTTCTGTTTTCGGATTCCAGCTTTCTTTTTTATCTAATTGATTCTTTTGTTGTTTTGTTTTCAAATCATACTGCAACTGTTTTTCATTATCACTTAGCTGGATATACCGTCCATCCTTCGATACATGAATAAATGTTGCATCATCTCCCTGTAATCCCTTAAAATGATTTTTTTCAAAATCAACATAATCCGTCAGGTCTGAAGAGGAAAGATCATAAACATACACCCCCATATTGTCATAAACAACTAATTGTCCCTTTCCGACATAACCAATTTTAGGCATTGTATCATCAAAATTTAAAGTTGATTTGTAACTTGCCAGCCTTGCAAGTTCTTTCGAATCAACATTATTCAAACCAATTTTTTTATAAAGAAAACTTCCAAATAATACTACTAATAACAATCCACTGGCAACAACTATATATATTGTTTTTTGGCAGCTATATTCTTTCCCAATATTTTTAATCCGCATCTTCAATGTACTCCTTTCGCAAATAAAAGGTCGCATAGCTGATACATATTTTAATCTACCTTTATCACATAACCGAAGTAATGTTCTGGCATAAAATTTTCTTTCCTCCATTGATGTATTTTGTAATGTCTGTTCATCACAGGCCATTTCTATATCTTTATTTACTCCAAAATAAATTAACCAACATAAGGGATTATACCAATTTAAAGCAAGAGCTATATAATACAACATCATCAATAGATAATCTTTGCGTTTTATATGGGTCTTTTCATGCTGTAACACTATCTGCCGTTGCTCTGGACTCAAATCAAATGGCAAAAATATTTTTGGTTTAACTAAGCCGATAACACAAGCCATGCTTTCTTTCCACTCATAGATTTCATCCTGTGAAGATATCTTCTTTGCATTCTTTGTTCTTCTACAAACAGCAATCCTCTGTATAATATAATATACAGCAAAAACCAAAAGACCTATATACCACAATATCATAAGAATATTTATATTCTTCTTTTTTCCCATGTATGGTTTCGATGTATTTTCATCTTTTGGAAATATTTGCAAAGAATTATCACTTTTCATTTCCTGTGCAGAAAGATTTTCATTCTTTTCAACAAATGTTTCCGAATACAAAATGCCATATTCCGTATATATAGATACCGGAAACAATAAACGTATCAAAAGTATCACCCACAACATTATTTTTATGTAATTAGACTGTTTTCTTAATAAAAATCTTATAAATAAAAATATTATAATAACTATTATTGTTCCACTCAAAGAACCACTATAAAATTTGAAAAAATCATTCATGTAGTTCCTCCTTATATTCGTCTATTACTTTCTCCAATTCTTGAATATCTTCTCTTGTCAGATTTCTTTCTTTGATAAACGAAAGGACAAATTGCGGTAATGAATTTGAAAAATATTCCTTTATAACTTCTTTTCTCTGACCATTTTCATAATCTTCTCTTGATTTTAATACAGTAATAACTGCCTCTGAATTACAAACCATTTTTTTATCAACTAATTTTTTCAAATTAGTATAGGTTGTTGACTTTTTCCAATTAAACCGCTCTAAACATTCTTTAACAAGTTTATTTGAAGGAATTTGACCCTTCTCCCAAATTACTTCCATCAATTTTAATTCTGCTTTTGTCAAATAAGTTTTCATTTCTTTCACCGTATTTATTACTTTACCTATTAATTTTTGGTCTAAACTACTTAGACTACTTTTAGTCTAAGTCATTTAAACCTGTTTGTCAAGTATTTCCTTACACAAAAAAACCGCCGCGGAAATCCGCGGCGGTTTCTTTTCACATCTTTATGTAAGATGAAATTATTTATTCTTCATTTCAGCCTTTAAAGCTTCTGTCAGAGCTGGAACGATCTTGTTCAGATCTCCAACGATACCGTAATCAGCTACGGAGAAGATTGGAGCATCCTCATCCTTGTTGATTGCGATGATCAGGTCAGACTCTTCCATACCAGCTACGTGCTGGATTGCTCCGGAAATACCGATTGCAAAGTAGATCTGTGGACGAACCGTCTTACCTGTCTGTCCTACCTGATAATCCTGTGCTAACCAGCCGTTTTCTACAGCGGCACGGGAACAGCTTACCATTCCGCCAAATACATCAGCGAGATCCTGCAGCATCTTGAAGTTCTCTTTGCTTCCAACTCCACGACCACCGGATACAAGAACCTTTGCATCCATGATGTTCTCTACATTTCCAACTGCCTTAACAACGTTAAGAATCTCAACGTAACGGTTGTTCTTCTCAAGTGTAGGATTGAACTCGATTACTTCTGCCTTGCGTCCAGCCTCTTTTGGAAGCTTCTGCATAACACCAGGACGAACGGTAGCCATCTGAGGACGGTTGTCCGGGCAGGCGATGGTTGCGATTGTGTTTCCACCGAATGCAGGACGGGTCATCAGTAACTGGTTGTGCTTCTGCTCGTCTTCCTTACCAGGAACTGCGTTGATTGGGAAATCACCGATCTCAAGCTTTGTACAGTCAGCGGTAAGTCCAGTTGCAACTCTTGCAGATACGGTAGGACCAAGGTCACGACCGATTGCTGTTGCACCAACTAACATAATCTCTGGCTTGTACTCATTGATGACTGCTGCAAGAGCCTGTGCATATGGCTCTGTACGGTATGTCTCAAGTTCAGGGTTGTCCACTACGATAACCTTGTCTGCGCCATACTCGCCTAACTCATCTGTTAAGCCCTTTACGTTTGATCCAAGAAGGACTGCTGTTACGTCTGTTCCTAAATCTTTTGCAAGCTCCTTTGCCTTTCCGATTAACTCAAAAGCGATAGAGCTAAGTTCATTGTCTACCTGCTGTGCGTAGATAAATACGCCCTTATATTCTTCTAAACCCATGTTATTCACCACTTTTCTCTATAATCTTAGATAATATGTTTCTCTTTGAATTTTCCGATTAAGTATGCAACGGACTCTGCAGGATCCAGATTTACTTTCTCTCCTGCACCCTTCGGTACCTTATCAGATGCCTTAGCGATCTTTGTTGGAGATCCTTTCAGACCAAGGTTAGAATCATCTACATCCTTTAAGTCTGCTCTGCCCCATACGGTAACTTCTTTGTCACATGCATCGAAAATTCCACCCGGAGTCATATATCTTGGCTCGTTTAACTCAGAAAGAGCAGTGATCAGGCAAGGCATTTTAGCCTTAACTTCATGATATCTGTCCTCATACTGACGCTTAACGATTACGGAATCTCCCTCAACCTTGATATCCTCAGCATAAGAGATTACCGGAAGTCCAAGATGCTCAGCGATCTGTGGTCCTACCTGTGCGGTATCACCATCGATAGCCTGACGTCCTGTGATAATCAGATCATAATCTAAGTTACGAAGTGCACCGGCGATTGTTGTGGAAGTAGCCCATGTATCAGCTCCACCTAATACTCTGTCGGTAACAAGAATAGCATCGTCAGCTCCCATAGCCATAGCCTCACGAAGAACTTCCTCAGCCTTCGGAAGACCCATTGTAACTACTGTAACTTCTGCACCATACTGATCTTTTAAGCGAAGAGCTGCCTCCAGACCAGCTTTATCATCCGGGTTCATGATTGTGAGCATAGCTGCTCTGTCAAGAGTTCCATCTGGTTTAAACTTTACGCCGCCCTTAGTATCCGGCACCTGTTTTACACAAACAACGATTTTCACTGTATTTCACTCCTTATTTTCGTTTTTAGTTATGATTTTCCAGCTATTAAATTACTTTAACAGTGCGCCGGAGATAACCATTCTCTGAACTTCACTTGTTCCTTCGTAGATCTCGGTGATCTTAGCATCACGCATCATACGCTCTACGTCGTACTCTCTGATGTAACCATAACCACCATGGAGCTGAACAGCCTTTGTTGTTACTTCCATAGCAACCTCTGCTGCATACAGTTTAGCCATTGCTGCCTCTACGCCGTAGGACTTCTGAGTAGCCTTAGCCATTGCTGCACGGTAAACCATCATCTGAGCAGCTTTTACCTTTGTTGCCATATCAGCAAGCTGGAACTGTGTGTTCTGGAACTGACCGATTGTGCGGCCAAACTGCTTTCTCTCTTTTACGTAAGCGATTGTTCTGTCAAGAGCGCCCTCTGCAAGACCAAGAGCCTGAGCAGCGATACCGATACGTCCGCCGTCAAGAGTATGCATAGCGATCTTGAAGCCCTCACCCTTCTTACCTAAAAGGTTGTCCTTCGGGATGCGGCAGTCTGTGAAAATAAGTTCATATGTTGCAGATCCACGGATACCCATCTTCTTCTCTTTTGTACCAAAAGTGAAGCCCGGTGTACCTTTCTCTACGATAAATGCGGAAATCTCTTTCTGCATTTTGCCACGTTTCTCAACTGTGCCTGTAACAGCGATAACGATGTATGTATCAGCATACTTACCGTTCGTGATGAAGCACTTGGAACCGTTTAATACCCACTCATCGCCGTCTAAAACAGCCTTGGTCTGCTGACCCTGAGCATCTGTACCAGCACCCGGCTCAGTAAGACCGAAAGCACCAAGCTTCTCGCCCTTAGCAAGCGGAACCAGGTATTTCTGTTTCTGCTCTTCAGTACCGAAGGTCTGGATCGGATCGCAGCACAGAGATGTGTGTGCAGATACGATAACGCCGGTAGTACCACAAACTTTGGAAAGCTCCTCAACGCACATAGCGTATGTTAACGGATCACAGCCCTGTCCACCATACTCCTTCGGAACCGGGATGCCCATGAAGCCAAGCTTCTGCATCTTTTTAACGGTTTCCTCCGGGAAGTGCTCTGTCTCGTCAACTTCCTGTGCCAAAGGTTTTACTTCGTTCTCGGCGAACTCTTTGAACAGCTGTCTC
>OKSX01000540.1_pt1 | contig 24282 bp, 17 predicted proteins | sample 1606391 | NCBI WGS metagenome assembly OKSX01 (sample SAMEA3879578, study PRJEB24766) | human gut metagenome | biome: human-associated habitat; feature: feces | place: USA | collected 1985/1987
GAAGCTGTCCTCTGTCAGCAGTCTCATCATAAGCGATGTCTTTCCACTGTTCTAATAATGTACTCATACTGTAAATTCTCCTTTTTGTTCTTTATCACTTCATATATCATACAGCATTTTTCGACTGTTTGCAAAACATTTTCTTGTAGAAATTGTTTTTTATCTATATAATAGAGATAAAGTACCGGTAAGTTTAAAAGAAAATGTAATCACAAAAGAAAATTGCAGGGAGGAATGGGTTATGTACAAAAGATAACTGGCAGGTCTGCTTGCTGTTACAGTGACCATGACGGGAATTTCATTTCCGGACAGTGTATTTGCTGCGCAGGATGATACGGCAGTTGTACAGGAAGAGGAGTCTGGGACAGAGAGCAGTAAAGTTACGGAAAGCGAAGAAACAGAAGAATCGGAAGAGATTCTGACAGAAAAGACCGGATCAGACGGTACAGAAACAGAACTGGACGAAATACAAGCGGCTGAAATCGTACAGACAGAGACAGAAAATGAAGCAGATATGACAGAAACAGAGGAGACTGTCGAAATTAAAGAGACGGAAACAGAAGAGCAGACAGAGGAGTTACAGGAGACAGAGAAAACGGATGCCAGGGTTACCTCAGAATTGATGGTCAGAGGAACAGACAGTTTCGGATCAATGTTTGCACAGGAATTTTCTGGTGTTGCAGCCGAGCAGGCTGAAAATAATGGATGTAATGTGTTTTCGATTGATATGAGCGGAAATCAGGCATCTGTTTCTTTTGAAACAACACAGGATGCAACACTTGTCGTTGCAGTATATGATGAGAACGGCAATCAGATGCTGGCTTCGGGAAAAAAGAACGTAACAAATACAGAGACAGAAACAACAGTAACGATCAATTCCGGCACGATTCCGCAATATTATCTGGTGCGTGGATATCTGATTGAAACAGAGACACTTCGTCCGATCTGTACGGTATATGAATCCTCTATGTATACACAGGAAATGCAGGAGTTTTTAGCAAAGACAACAGATGATTTTGACGAAGAAAAAGTACTGAATTTGGATGATGATGATACGAACAATTTTGCGGTCTATGGAGACGATACCATTATCATTCCGTCTGATACAGAAAAAAATATTGTGGTGTCGGCAGATGATTCCACAAATACATATGTGATCAAAAAAGCAGATACAGACATGACATCTTTGGAAGAAGGAGATATTTTTTCCTATGAATATGCAGATGGTCAGTTTATTATAACGAAAGTTGCATCGATTGATGTAAATGGAACAACGGTTACGATTACCGGTGATGACATTGAAATGGAGGATGTATTTTCCTATGTCAAAATTGATGCATCAGATGATCTTGCAAACGCAACGATCGATCCGTCTGCCTGTGGGGATGGTGCCACATATGAGGGACTTTCGGATGAGCCGGAGAACAGTGAGTATAAAGCAGCCGACATCAGTGGAAGTGTCAAAAAGACAATGAAATTCAGATTGGATAAATCAGGAAAAGATTCTGATGGAAGTTACAGTATTTCAGGCGGTTTGTGGATGCGGATTACATGTTCTGCAAAATTATATCTTACATTTTCCAAGTGTTATGTGGAATTAAAGCTGGATTATAAAGGCAGCCTTGATATTACAGCAAAAGGAAAATTTACAGCAACTGTACCGCTACCGTCTGTGGGATATATGTTTTATGGTATTATTGTGGAACTGACGCCGTCTATGATATATGAGTGGGAAATTAATGGTGCAGTCGGCGCTGATATCAGTGGTACTTTTGGCATTCAGGCAGATAACAATGGAATTACAAGCCTGACCACAATGCCAAAATGTACGCCTAAACTAAAAATCAGTGGAAGTTTTTACTGGGGGCTTTCTTTAGAACCGCGTGTAAAAATTTTGAGTAATAATGTTGCTTCTGCAAGCCTTACAGGTAAAGCGGGCATTAAGTTAAATGCATCATGGAAACCGGAAATCCTAAAACAGGAAAAGACGATTCATAGCTGTGAAAAATGTATTGAAGGAAAAATTAATGCAGAGCTTACGCTAAAAGCAGGCGTGAAAATGCTGAGTAAAATTTCCTATAATATAAATTTAATTGGGGAGTCGAAGAAAATCGCTGATTTTTATTATTCCATTGATCATAATGATTATGGTCTGACGAAGTGTCCGCATTTAAGTTATCGTTTGAATCTGGTTGTGGTTGACACGGATGGTAATCTGCTGCCGGATACTGTAGTAACGATTACGGATCAGACAGGACAGTTTGAGGAAGTAAAGAAAAAGACGGATATGCTTGGCAAATTATCAGTCTATCTGCCGGAAAGCCGGTATACGATCACTCCGGTAAAAGATGGGTATGTACCTACCAGAAGAAACATTGAAATCCATATGGATGAGACGATAGATGACTTGCGGATTACATTGTGTAAGACAGTTGGAGGCGGGACAGGAAATAATTCAGAGAATCAGATCAATACAATAAGACCGGATGTGGGGATAAATAGTTATTCACAGGTGTTAAGTTTAGGAGATTATCACAGTGGAGTAATCGCGCAGGATGGCAGTTTGTATATGTGGGGAGTTAATGATTTTGGACAGATAGGAGATGGAACGACAAAGAATAGATATAAGCCAACGAAGATACTGGATCATGTAGTATCAGTAAGTTTAGGAGATTATTATAGTGGAGCAATTACGCAGGATGGCAGTTTGTATATGTGGGGATCGAATGTTTATGGACAGATAGGCGATGGAACGACAGAGGACAGATATAAGCCAACGAAGATACTGGATCATGTAATAGCAGTAAGTTTAGGATATTGTCACAGTGGAGCAATTACGCAGGATGGCAGTTTGTATATGTGGGGATCGAATGATTCTGGACAGATAGGCGATGGAACGACAGAGGATAGATACAAGCCAACGAAGATACTGGATCATGTAATAGCAGTAAGTTTAGGAGTAAGTCACAGTGGAGCAATTACACAGGATGGCAGTTTGTATATGTGGGGATCGAATAGTCGTGGAGGGATAGGAGATGGAACGACAGAGGTTAGGTATAAGCCAACGAAGATACTGGATCATGTAATAGCAGTAAGTTTACAAACAGGTAACAGTGGAGCAATTACACAGGATGGCAGTTTGTATATGTGGGGATCGAATGTTTATGGAGAGATAGGAGATGGAACGGAAGAGGATAGGTATAAGCCAACGAAGATACTGGATCATGTAATAGCAGTAAGTTTAGGAGTAGGTCACAGTGGAGCAATTATACAAGACGGCAGTTTGTATATGTGGGGATGGAATTCTGATGGACAGATAGGAGATGGAACGACAAAGGCTAGATACACCCCAACCCAAATTACCATCCCCGGTGGTGTAGCCCTCCCATCTGATCTGAAATTTGATTTTGATATATCAACACAATCGGAGGAAGCATCCGCGGATTCTGTATTGGCTTCAGATACAGCAGTGGACTCTACAAAGCAGGCACCCGAGTCTGAATTAGCAGACCAGCCAGAATTATTTGAAGAAGAGGAAGTCTCCGTATTCAAAGCCGACACCACCGAAACCAACACCGCCATCGGCACACAGACGGCATCTTTCAAAAACCTGACGCCGAACGATACCTACAATTTTTATGTGGCAAGATCCCTGACTGCAGATGACCTGCTCGCCTCTGACAATATTTTAGATATCCGTCAGGCAGTGGCAGGGGAAGATGGCAGGATGAGTGTGACCTACCAGCCGAGAGAGACGGACGATAATGCAGTTATTTTTGTTGTCGGAAGTACACCAAAAGATCTTTCCGGTGCGCAGATCACGATTGGAAACACCACATATAACGGTACGGCAAAAAGTGTGACAGCAGCGGTTGAATGTGATGGTAAAACATTAGTCGAGGGACGTGATTATCTGGTGACAGGTGGGTTTGAGATCACAGGTACAGGTACTTATACATTAACGATCATAGGTACAGGTACTTATACCGGAACGGCGTCTGCAGCATATACGGTGACCTGTCAGCACAATTATACGGAGAGCATAACGAAACAGCCGACCTGCACTGAACCGGGAAGAAAGACTTTAACCTGCAGTATCTGTGGGGCAGTCAAGGATACTACATCGATTCCAAAGACAGCGCATACTTATAAAAACAAAAAGGTGACAAAGCGTGCAACAACCAGTAAAAATGGTACATTTACAGCAGTATGTTCGGTATGTGGGGCAGAACAGACGGAAGTGATTTATGCTGCAAAAACGATAAAACTTTCCAAAACATCTATGACGTATAATGGAAAGAAGCAGAAACCATCTGTAACTATTACGGATGCGGCAGGAAAGAAGCTGAAAAACGGTACTGATTATAAGGTGACTTATCCGAAAAAGACACAAAATGTTGGAAAATATACAGTGACGGTGACATTAAAAGGCAATTATACAGGAACCGTAAAAAAGACATTTACGATTCTGCCAAAGAATACAGCCATTTCCAAACTGACAGCTTCAAAAAATACAGTCACGGTAAAATGGAGGAAACAGACCAAACAGACCGCTGGTTATGAGATCCAGTATTCCACCAGCAGTAAATTTACAAAAAAGACGACAAAGACTGTAAAAGTTACAAAGAACAGTACAACCTCCAAAAAGATTACAAAGCTGAAAGCAAAGAAAAAATATTATGTACGCATCCGGACGTATCAGACTGTCAAGGTCGGGAAAAAATCGACAAAGATTTATTCAGGCTGGTCGAAAGCAAAGACGATTACAACGAAGAAAAGTTGACATTACTACCCGAAATTGATACTATGATTACAGAACAAGCGGTTGTAATAAAAAGTCCTCCGCCATAAGGCGGAGGGCTTTTTTAGCACTATCAATATGCAATGTGAATAATCATTGCCTATTAATTTTAATGGAATTATAATAAAACAATATAACAAAGGAAAAAGAGGTTATTTGTTCTCCTCATTCAAAATACTTAAGCAGAGTTGAAGAAAGGGAGGACATGTGAGGTGTTAAACGTGAAGCTGAAATGGATTGAATTCGAGAATTTAAGAACAGGACTAAAGATTGAACGTGTTGTATTTAATGATGATATCACATTGTTGGTTGGTCTGTCTGGTGTTGGTAAAACCCAGATATTAAATGCGATAGAATATTCTCTGAAATTGGCTGTAAATAAGAATTTACGTCTGGAACCATATAATACGACTTTATGTTTTCAAATTGGAGAGGAAGTATATGTATGGTCATATAGAATACAGCAGGATCATGCAGAGGATATTTTTGAGTCAAAAGAAATAAAGTATTTTTTTGCCTATGAAAAACTTCAGAATATAAAAGGTGATATACTGATGCAGCGTACACCTGATACGATTCAGGTGACAGGTTATGATAAGGTACCGACACCTAAAAAAGATGAAAGTTTATTAGTACAATATTCGGAAGATGCCTTTGTCAAACCAATAATTTCTGAAATGTTAAAATTATATCCAATAGAAATTGAAATGGATGTGAGAGGGGCAATTGCGCAGGAAAGTTTTAATATGTTTAAAGCAAAGATTAAAGAAAGCTTTAAGGAAAATGAAAAACAGCCTTTTGAAAAATTCAGCCATTTACCTGTTCCTCTAAAGATTTATATAACAAAAGAATATTATCCTCAAATGTACGCACAGATTTTTTCTGCGGTTAAGGAGCTGTTTATGGAGATTAACAGTATAGATATTGTTGAGGATCCTGATCGTGAAATATATATGGTGGCAATAGATGTATATGGAAAAAGATTATTGCAGCATGAAATATCCAATGGAATGTTAAAAACGATATACTATATTGTTGAGTTGATCACTATGTCAAAAAACTCTTTAGTATTAATAGATGAATTTGAGAATGGATTAGGGGTAAATTGTATAGATGTATTGGCAGAACTATTATTGGGGGAAAGAAGGGATTTACAGTTTGTTATTACCAGCCATCATCCTAAAATTATAAACCAGATTTCAAATAAGAAATGGAAGATCATTGAAAGAGACATTGCGACGGTAAAAAATTTTACAGCTGAAGAGTATGGAATCATGCATAGTCAGCATGATGCATATTTTAATTTGATAAACAGATGGGAATTTGAAGGTAAGATATAAATGAATTATTATTTTTTGCTTGAAGATGAAAAGTCCTTTATAAAGGTTTTGCCTGAATGGTTAAAATATATGGGGATACAAAACACCAGAGTGCAGGATATTACATATGTTCGGGAAAATAATTATGTGATGCAGAGCGGACAAGGTGTTACGCAGCTGATCACAAGAGTTTTATTCCAGACGATAGATACAATTCTGCTGAATCCGGGAAAAATAGATGAATTAATAGTGATTTTGGATTCGGAAGAATATAATGAACAAGAACGAAAAAAACAGGTTGAAAACATTATCAAGGAATATATTGACAAGAAGAATTGTGCTGTAGATTTTTTATATAAAGTTTTTGTCTGCAATCATTGTTTTGAAACATGGCTTTTAGGAAATGGTAATTTATATCCGGATATTAGACCGGAAGGAGATTTTCAGCCATATTACGACAAGTATAATATAAAAGTAAATGATCCTGAATTAATGGCTGTGCCGGACGATATAAAAGAAACGATAGCTGTTTATCATTTCCATTATTTACATGAAATGTGCAGATATAACAGAGTACGGTACAGTAAGAAAAAACCTATGGAGATGGCAAAAAAAGCATACTTTGATACGCTGGTATCAAGAATAGAAAATAGTGATCACTTACATTCATTTGCTCAGTTTTATGAGTACTTTGTAAATGAACAAAAATGACTATTCAACCGATAATAAAATGCCGTACGATCAACCGACCGTACGGCATTTTCCTACCTTTCATAAATCGTATAATGATGTTTCTTAAGCAGTGCAACCGCCAGCGCTAATGATTCCCCGTCATACATTTCAAGTCTCAAAACACCGCCTTCAAACTCACGGTTGTGAATGATCCCGATATTTTTGATACTTAAATTATTGCTCGCAAGGATCGTTGCGACGGTGGCGATCCCACCGGTCTCATCGATCAGGTCTAAGTACAGTTCGTAAACATTCTTCAAAGCACCTTTTGCCGTGATTGTGATGGAATCACGGTAATCTTTGGCTGCAGTAAAGGCATCTAACAGTGCAGGGGAATCTGCATCTGCAATGTTCGTGCGCATTACCTCTAATGTATGGATATAGCTGTCCAATAATTTTAAAATCTGTTCCTGATTGGATAAACAGATATTTTCCCACATGACAGGAGAAGAAGATGCGATACGCGTGATATCTTTAAAACCTCCGGCTGCGATGGTTTTCATGATCTCATTTTCATCGTCCGATTCCCGCACCAGGTTGACAAGGCTGTATGCGATCACATGCGGCAGATGACTGATCGCTGCGGTCGCATAATCGTGCTGCTCATAACCTAAAACCAGAGGAATTGCGCCGAGAGAGCGCACCAGCCCGGTCAGTTCTTCCACAGCAGGGGAAGGACTCTTTGTGGTCGGTGTGATAATATAGTAAGCATTTTCCAAAAGCGTCTCTGAAGCATTAGAAAGACCGGTCTTCTCAGAACCCGCCATCGGATGACCGCCGATAAAATTGGCTTCAAGGCCGAGTCTTATCACTTCTCTGTGGATCTCCGTCTTGACACTGCCGACATCCGTGATGATGCAGTCCGGAGAAATTACATCTTTCAACTGCTGCAGATATTCAATATTTCTCTTGGTCGGCGTGCACAGAAAAATGTAATCACAGTCTGCGAAATCCTTCAGTTCACATGGTGTATTGTTTATGATCAAATGTTCTTTATAAGCTTCGGCAACTGTTTCTGCATGGTGTGCAGTTGCAATCATTGTAAGTTCCGGATGAAGTGCATGCAGTTTTTTTGCAATGGAACCGCCGATGAGTCCGAGTCCGATAAAGCCTATTTTCTGAAGTGACATATATAAAAATCCCCCTGTTAGATGTTAAAGTTCTGTTCTCATAATTCTTTACCTATCATAGACATAAATTGCAAGAAAGTCAACACGTTAAAGTATAAAAGTGCATATTGCATGAAAAAATAATCAAAGTATGGATGAAATGTGAACACTATGTAAACATTCCATGCAAATGGTTATAAATTATTTAAAATGCATACATAATATATAAACAAATTTCGGGTAATATAAAAATAGTTAGTAAATATGAATAAATAAGTTGTAATAAACGTGTAAATTTAGTAAAATATAACCATACAGCGAATGCCGTTTCAGAGGTATCGACTAAAAAATATGTATTGGAGGATTTGCTATGAACGTTTACACAACTGACAAGATTCGTAATGTGGTTCTGCTTGGACATGGTGGATGTGGTAAAACAAGTCTCGCCGAGGCGATGGCTTATCTTGCGGGGATGACAACACGCATGGGAAAAGTTACCGATGGTAACACGATCAGCGATTATGACAAAGAAGAAATCAAACGTCATTTTTCCATCAACACAACTGTGATACCGATTGTCTGGGGTGATACCAAGATCAATATCCTTGATACACCTGGTTATTTTGATTTTGTAGGGGAGGTAGAAGAAGCAGTCAGTGCTGCGGATGCAGCAATTATCGTAGTATCCGGTAAGGCTGGCATTGAAGTCGGCACAAAGAAGGCATGGGAGTTATGTGAGACATACAAACTGCCGCGTATGGTATTTGTTACAGATATGGATATCGATGAGGCAAGTTACCGGCAGGTCGTAGAAGATTTACAGCAGCTATACGGCAAGCGGATCGCACCTTTTCATCTTCCGATCCGTGAAAACGGACAGTTCGTCGGTTATGTCAATGTATTACAGCAGCGGGCAAAACGCTGGAAAGATAACGGCGAAGTGGAAAAGGTAGAAGTGCCGGAGTATTCCAAAGAGAATCTTGGTATCTGCAGGGAAGCATTGATGGAGGCTGTTGCGGAGACAAGCGAAGAATTTATGGATCGTTATTTTGGAGGGGAAGAGTTCTCCGAGGATGAGATCCGCCAGGCACTCCGTGTGAATGTATCCGATGGAAGCATCGTTCCGGTGCTGATGGGTTCGAATGTTCTTGCACGCGGCATGTATACACTGATGGTCGACATTGTAAAATATCTTCCGAGTCCGGAAAAACGTTCCTGCACCGGAATCAATGCAAAGTCCAACGAGGTATACAATGCAGACTATGATTTTGCAAAACCAAAATCAGCTTATATTTTCAAAACGATTGCAGACCCGTTTATTGGGAAATATTCATTGATCAAAGTTAATTCGGGAGTTATCAAAACAGATGATCTTCTTTACAACCAGCATAAAGATACAGAGGAAAAAATCGGAAAGATCTATGTACTCTGTGGCAATAAGCCGGAGGAAGTAAAGGAACTGCATGCGGGAGATATCGGAGCGTTAGCGAAGCTGACTAAAGCAGCTACCACAGATTCCCTTTCTACCAAAGCGAACCCGATCCTGTATATAAGAACACAGATCTCCACACCATATACTTATAAACGTTATAAGGCAGTCAACAAAGGAGATGAAGATAAGATCTCGCAGGCATTGCAAAAGCTGATGCTCGAAGATCTTACATTAAAAACAGTCAATGACAGTGAAAATGGCCAGACATTACTTTACGGTATGGGAGACCAGCACCTTGATGTTGTGGCAAGCAAACTGTTAGAGAGATACAAAGTTCAGATTGAACTGAAAAAACCAAAAGTAGCATTCCGGGAGACCATTCGTAAGAAAGCGGATGTGGAATACAAGTACAAAAAACAGTCCGGCGGTCATGGACAATACGGTCACGTTAAGATGACCTTTGAACCTTCCGGGGATCTTGAAACACCATATGTATTTGAACAATGCGTTGTCGGCGGAGCAGTTCCAAAAAACTTCTTCCCGGCGGTGGAAAAAGGAATCCAGGAAGGAGTTGTGAAAGGACCGATGGCAGCTTATCCTGTGGTAGGAGTAAAGGCAGTATTATATGATGGATCCTATCATCCGGTAGACTCTTCTGAGATGGCATTTAAGGTTGCGGCTCTTCAGGCATTCAAAAAAGGCATTATGGAAGCATCACCGATTCTGTTAGAGCCGATCGCATCCTTAAAAGTTGTTGTACCTGACAAATACACAGGTGACATTATGGGAGACTTAAACAAACGCCGTGGACGTGTACTTGGAATGAATCCGACGGAACACGGTTATCAGGAGATCGTAGCTGATATTCCTTACATGGAATTATATGGATACAACACAGATTTACGATCCATGACCGGTGGAAGCGGAACATTTTCCTATGAGTTTGCAAGATATGAGCAGACACCTTCTGATATCCAGGAAAAGGAGATCGCAGAGAGGGCAGGCAAACTTGATAATACGGATAATTCATAAAACAGTTTCTGAAAGAAACAGTTCTTCCCGAAAGCAGGATAAAAACACAGACTGGATGTAACATTTTCCGGTGTGTGTAATTAAAAAGAAAACAGGGAGGAATGGATATGCGGTATGGCAGAAAAATTTGCAAAGAACTATTTGTAATTTTATATGTATTTATTTTTCTTGTAAGCGATCCGAAATTGGTTCGTGCCTGCAGCATGATCATCCTCCCTGATACTTCAAAGGAAACCATTACCAGTGATGATGTTACATTTGATTTTTTTGATACACAGGATCCGTCAGAGTATCACATTGTATATGAGGTAAATGGCGGTATTAACAGCAGCAATAATCAAAAAACAATCCAAAAAGAAGAACTTCCTTTTACACTGGACGTGCCGGTTAAAATGGGTTACAATTTTGCTGGCTGGTATGCAGACTGCAGCTATTCCAGAAAAGTTACGAAAATAGATGAAGACAGTCCGGCGAATATGGTTCTTTTTGCAAAATGGACAAAAAATATTGACAATCATTATAATGTGGAAATGTATTCTTATCAGACAGGCACGATTCGTGACAACAGTCAGAAAGAGTTAAAGGAATGTTCCTATACTTTTTTGGATGATCTTTCTATTCCGGGAATGCCTTCTACCAGGGAAAAAGACTATAAGGATAATCTGATCAGCAGTTCCAGCCAGTGTATGCAGGGACTTTGTTTCACACCGGATTATATTCTTATTACTGCATATTCGGAAGATCGCAAAAATCTTGGATCACTGATGGTGTTTGATCGTGAGAGCGGCGAATATCTGGCAACACTTGGCATGAAAAAAGAAAGTCATCTTGGCGGTATTGCTTTTGATGGCGAGAATGTCTGGATCTGCCATTCAAATTCCAATACCTTAGAGCGTATTTCCTATGAATATATTACAAAAATCGCACAGGATGCGCCGGAATATTGCATTGATGCATCGGCATTGTCAGACGAATACCGCCTGAAAAATACACCATCCTGCATTACCTGCTACGGTGGCAGACTCTGGGTTGCTACACATACCAGATTTTTTGATTCCGAGATGTATTCATACAGCTATGATAAAAAAGAAGATAAGCTGACGGCAGTCAGCAACTATAATCTTCCGAGTAAAGTGCAGGGAGTGGCATTCGATGATAACGGATCAATTTATTTAAGCACTTCCTATGGAAGAAATAATTCTTCTTATTTAAAAGTTTATTCTTCTCTTCTTTCATTGGACAAAAAACCAAATGAACCGAAGGTAAAAGTGGAGATGCCACCTTGTTCGGAAGAAGTTGCTATTGCAGATGGTACGGTGTTTGTTTTATTTGAATCGGCAAGTGCAAAATATTTTGAGGGTACAGATGGTATGGGAAAGAGTCCGGCGCCGATCGATAAATTATTAGAGGTAAGTGTAGCTTCCATCTGGTAGACTTGAGAAAATGTTAAGAAATCATAAATAAATATGCAGATACAAAAGGGGTGGAGTGTTCCATCCCTTTTATTAGTTAATTTTGCTTCCGGTCTTTCATGAGCCGGATAATTTTATCGGCCTTCTCAGATTCCTCTTTTGACATGTTTTGTTTTAGCAGGGTGACAAGCAGCTCTGTTTCGGGGTCTGTGAACTGGATATTATTTGTTTTTGCTGCATTCATGGTGCCAAGAAGAAACGGCATCATATCTTTAATGTTTGTTGGTTTTTCTTTTGATGCAAAATTCATTAAAAACTGCAGTTTTTCCGGGGACATATTTTTTAACCCCGGATTATTCCAGAAATCATTTTCCATCACTATTTATTCCTTTCAAAAATGTAATGCTTTGTTTTGGCAGTTTTCTTACAATATATTATGCAAAAATAGTCTCATAGGTTTCCATCATAGAGACCATATTTGTGATCATATCAAGTGTTTCAAGCTCTTTGTCTGTACAGAATTTCCGAAGGTCATTTAACATGGCAAGAGTAGAATTTTCATCCTCACTGACAGAGCACATGGACATGACTTTATCCTCCTGGTTGAATACCTGGATCGTATTCTGTAATTCCATATATTTGATCAGAATAGCAAATTGCTTTTTCTGGTCACCTTTCATATAGGGAATCGCAGTTTTTAACATTTGCAGTTCACGGGTCTGTGTCATATTATCAAAGGGCGTAAATGAATTTGGTTCCATAAAGATGCCTTTTTTCTTTTAGTTTATGAACCCGGAAAATAGATTATGCCAGATATCACATGGATGAGGGGACAGTTTTAGTGACGGTATCAGGCAGTCGGCATAAAATAAAACGGGAGGAGGAATCAAATATGCTGATTATTGATGGAAACAGTGTTTATGAGATAGATGAGGAATGTGCCAGAAAAAAGAAAGTGCCAAAGGAATGTGGAATCTACGAGAAGATGATGCAGCAGCAGAATCGGGAAAAAGACTGTGAGTATGCTGCACGGGATCAGAACACAAAGCGTCCGTAAATTCGGCTGACATACAAAAACGTCTCTTCCATAACAGGCAGAGACGTTTTTCTTTATAAATCTTATAGGGCGGCCGGAATATCCGACCGCCATTTCAGAACAGATGATCTGACTAGCAGAAACCACATCCATTGTTTCCGCCGCATCCACCACAGCAGAAGAGAAGCAGGATGATCCAAAGACAATCATTGTTGCCTCCACATCCATTGTTTCCACCGCAGAAACCACCATTGCCGCCACAGCAGCATAATAAGATGATGATCCAGAGAATGGAATTGCATCCTCCCTCGTTACAGGAACATCCACCACCACAGTTTGTTGCAGCTAAATCACTCATATAAAACCTCCAGGTTTTTTCTTACACTGTATCTTATGTGAGCGCAGAATAAGTGTTACAGATTTGAATAAATTTTTTTGAATATATGATTATGTATACTTATAATTTCAGGTTATAGAAAATATAAAATTTTATGCCTTGACAAATAAGAGAAGAAATGTATAGAATATAGAAAAAGTATAATTGTATACAATTATGCATGAAAAAATATTCACTCTAAAAGTAAAAATATGCATTCATGGCATAGGTGTCAATGGCACAAGTGCCATGGCAGAAAGAAGGATTTACGTTATGAGAGAAGTTGTAATGAATAAGAAAACGAATCTGCTGCAGCTTGAAGAGCATTTTTATCAGTTGGCAGATGTAAAGGAACCAAATGTATTCCACAATCTGTTTCCGTATGATGAGATCCCGAAGATCGCATTCAACGATCGAATTGTTCCGCATAATATGCCGGAAAATATCTGGATCACAGATACGACATTTCGTGACGGTCAGCAGTCAAGGGCACCGTATACCACAGAGCAGATCGTGACGATCTACGATTATCTGCACCGCCTGGGCGGCCCAAAAGGTCTGATCCGCCAGAGTGAATTCTTTTTATATAGTAAAAAAGACAGGGATGCTGTTTACAAATGCTTGGAACGTGGTTATAAATTTCCGGAAGTTACCAGCTGGATCCGTGCAAGCAAACAGGATTTCCAGTTAGTAAAAGATATCGGTCTGCGTGAAACAGGTATTCTGGTAAGCTGCTCTGACTACCATATTTTCTATAAGATGAAAATGACAAGAAGAGAGGTTATGAATCTTTACTTAAGTGTCATCCGTGAGTGCTTAGAGACAGGTATCAGTCCGCGTTGCCACTTGGAAGATATCACAAGATCTGATATTTACGGCTTTGTCATCCCGTTCTGTGTAGAACTTATGAAACTGATGGATGAATATAAGATCCCGATCAAGATCCGTGCCTGCGATACTATGGGTTATGGCATTAACTTCCCGGGTGCCGTGATCCCGCGAAGCGTGCCGGGTATCATCTACGGTCTGACCACACATGCAGGTGTGCCTTCTGAACTGATCGAGTGGCATGGACACAACGATTTCTACAAGGCAGTTAACAACTCCACGACCGCATGGCTTTACGGTGCAAGCGGAGTCAACTGTTCCCTGTTTGGAATCGGAGAGCGTACCGGTAACACACCGCTTGAGGCAATGGTATTTGAATATGCACAGTTGAAGGGAACACTCGATGGCATGGACACTACCGTGATCACAGAACTGGCAGAGTATTTTGAGAAAGAATTAGGCTATGTACAGCCGAGCCGTACCCCGTTTGTCGGCAGCAACTTCAATGTCACAAGAGCCGGGATCCATGCGGACGGACTTCTCAAAAATGAGGAGATTTACAATATTTTTGATACCGGAAAATTTTTAAACAGACCACCATTAGTATCTGTTTCCAACACATCCGGTCTTGCCGGAATCGCTCTCTGGATCAACTCTTATTACCATCTTCCGAAAGATAAGAGCGTAGACAAAAACTCAGAGCTTGTGAAAAAAGTAAAAGTATGGGTAGATAAACAGTACGAGGATGGACGTGTTACGGTATTGACCGATAAAGAATTAGTGGAAGAAATTGAAAAATGCTGCAAGGAATTAAATGTAACAATAGGAGCATGAGGTGTCATATATGGGAGAGGATAATTATTCCTTAAGTTCCCGTGTGTTTCATACGATCCGTGAAAATATTTTGTCCGGAAAATATGCGACAGACGAGGAGTTAAAGGAAAAAAATATTGGTGAGGAGTTAGGTGTCAGCCGTACTCCGGTGCGTGAGGCACTCCGCCAGCTTGAACTTGAGGGACTGGTTACCATTATCCCGAATAAAGGTGCTTATGTCGTAGGTATTTCCAAAAAAGATATTCAGGATATCTACGAGATACGGTCGCGTCTGGAGGGACTCTGTGCAAAGTGGGCAGCGGATAAGATCACCAAGGAACAGCTGGATGAACTGGATGAAAATATATATCTGTCGGATTTTCATGCTGCAAAAGGAAATTCGGAACAGGTTGTGGAACTTGACAACCGTTTCCATGAAATTTTATACAATGCTTCCGACAGCAAAGAATTAAAACATGTGCTGCTTGATTTTCATCATTATGTACAACGCGTGCGAAAAATCACACTTGCAGATCCGAAGCGTTCTGTACAGTCAAATCAGGAACACAGACAGATCGTGGAGGCATTAAAGAAGCATGATGCCGGTCTGGCAGAGAAACTGGCGAATGAGCACATGATGAACACCATTCACAATATGGATAATTACGGATGGGACAATTTATTTCAATAGAAAAGGAGAACACAATGGAAAAAATCAAAATGACAACCCCACTGGTAGAGATGGACGGAGATGAGATGACAAGAATCCTCTGGAAAATGATCAAAGATGAGTTACTTCTTCCGTTTATTGATTTAAAGACAGAGTATTATGATCTTGGATTAGAGCATCGCAATGAAACAAATGACCAGGTAACCGTTGATTCTGCCAATGCCACAAAAAAATACGGTGTTGCTGTAAAATGTGCAACGATTACACCAAATGCAGCGCGTATGACTGAATACAACCTAAAAGAAATGTGGAAGAGTCCGAATGGTACGATCCGTGCCATGTTAGACGGTACGGTATTCCGTGCACCGATCGTTGTAAAAGGCATTGAGCCATGTGTCAAAAACTGGAAAAAGCCCATCACGATTGCACGTCATGCCTATGGTGATGTATACAAAGCATCCGAGATGAAGATTCCGGGAGCAGGTAAATGTGAGCTGGTTTATACTGCAGAGGACGGCACAGAAACAAGAGAACTGATTCATAACTTTACCGGAGCAGGTGTCGTTCAGGGACAGCACAACCTTTGCAATTCGATTGAAAGTTTTGCAAAGAGCTGCTTTAACTATGCACTTGATACAAAACAGGATCTGTGGTTTGCAACCAAAGACACGATCTCCAAAAAATACGATCACACATTTAAAGATATTTTCCAGGAGATCTTTGATGCAGAATACAAAGAAAAATTCGAAAAAGCAGGCATTACTTATTTCTATACTTTAATTGATGATGCGGTTGCCCGTGTGATGAAATCTGAAGGCGGTTATATCTGGGCATGTAAAAACTATGACGGAGATGTCATGAGTGATATGGTTTCAAGTGCATTTGGTTCGCTTGCCATGATGACTTCCGTGCTGGTTTCTCCGGATGGCTATTATGAGTATGAGGCTGCACACGGAACGGTACAGCGTCATTATTACAAACACTTAAAAGGTGAGGAAACATCCACGAACTCTGTTGCAACCATTTTTGCATGGACGGGAGCCCTTAAAAAACGTGGCGAACTTGATTCGAATGCTGCATTGTCCGATTTTGCAGAAAAACTCGAAAAGGCTTGTATTAAGACCATTGAAGATGGTAAAATGACAAAAGACCTTGCGCTGATTACTACGAATCCGAATCCGGTCGTATTAAACAGCGAAGATTTTATCAAGGCAATCAGAACGACGTTAGAGGAAAGTTTAAAATGATTTTGTCATGTCAGAGTATCTCAAAGTCTTTTGGAACAGATGAGATATTAAAAGATGTAAGTTTTCATATTGAAGCAAATGAAAAAGCAGCGATTGTCGGCATCAATGGTGCCGGCAAGTCTACGCTGCTTAAAATTATTATGGGCGAAGAAACGTCCGATGCCGGTGAAGTGATTCTTGCAAAGGATAAGACAATCGGCTACTTAGCACAGTATCAGGATGTATCCGGCCATAGAACCATCTATGATGAGGTTCTTTATGCAAGAACCGATATTCTGGAAATGGAACAGAAACTTCGTGATATGGAGTCTGAGATGAACAGCCGTACCGGTGAAGAATTAGAAAAGCTGATGGATATTTATCACCGCCAGAGCCATGAATTTGAACTGCAGGGCGGATATGCATACCGCAGTGAAGTGACCGGTATTTTAAAAGGACTTGGTTTTTCAGATGAAGATTTGAGCAAACAGATGAGCGAGTTATCCGGAGGACAGAAAACAAGAGTTTCCCTTGGCAAACTTTTAGTCACAAAGCCGGATGTACTGCTTTTAGATGAGCCGACGAACCATCTGGATATGGAGTCGATCCGCTGGCTTGAGAATTTTCTGCGGGCTTACAAAGGGGCTGTTGTGATCGTAGCACATGACCGTTATTTTCTGGATCGTGTTGTCACAAAAGTTGTAGAGATTTTCCAGCATAAAGCGTATGTATATCAGGGAAATTATTCGGATTTTGCAAAGAAAAAAGCAAAAGTTCGTGAAGATCTGTTAAAACAGTATTACAACCAGCAGCGTGAGATCAGACACCAGGAAGAAGTTATTACAAAATTAAAATCATTCAACCGCGAAAAATCTATCAAGCGTGCGGAAAGCCGTGAAAAAATGTTAGATAAGATTGAACGCATTGAAAAGCCGGTTGAGGATAATACGGATATTAAGATCGTGTTAGAGCCAAATGTGGTCAGCGGAAATGACGTCCTTACCGTGTCAAATCTTGCAAAATCCTATCCGCCGGTCACATTGTTTTCGGATATTTCATTTGAGATCAAACGTGGGGAACGGGTGGCGCTGATCGGTAACAATGGAACTGGTAAAACGACCATACTAAAGATCATCAATAATCTGATTCCGGCAGATGGCGGTACCGTGACACTTGGTTCGAATGTGCATATCGGATATTACGATCAGGAACATCAGCTTTTACATATGGAAAAGACGATCTTTGAGGAAATCTCAGATGCCTATCCGGGGCTGAATAATACGAAGATCCGCAATGTGTTAGCAGCATTTTTGTTTACAAATGATGATGTGTTTAAGCGCATTTCAGATTTGAGCGGTGGAGAGAGAGGACGTGTTTCCTTAGCAAAATTAATGCTTTCCGATGCGAATTTTCTGATTCTTGATGAGCCGACGAACCATTTGGATATTACATCCAAAGAAATTTTGGAATCTGCGTTAAACCAGTATACCGGAACCGTATTTTTCGTTTCCCATGACCGCTATTTTATCAATCAGACGGCGACGAGGATCCTTGAGCTGACAGGTGAGACGGTTGTAAATTATATTGGAAACTATGATTATTATCTGGAAAAACACGATATCATGACGCAACTGTATGTAAAACCACAGGAAATATCGGATATTCAGGCAGGAAAACAGGATGATGCGGTCAATAAACTTGACTGGCAGGCGCAGAAGGCAGAACAGGCAAGGATCCGTAAGATTGAAAACAGTCTGAAAAAAATAGAAGATGAGATTGCAGCATTAGAAGAAGAGATAAGCGCGATCGATGAAGAATGTGCGAAGCCGGAAAATGCAGTCAATTCCGCAAAGTTAAATGAACTTGCTGCACGACAGCAGGAGTGCAGGGAACGCCTTGAAACCTGCTATGAAACGTGGGAAGATCTGTCAATGCAGCTGGATGGAGCTAAAGATAGTTAAAAATTTCACACATTGACAGACACAGGGGAAATCACTATAATAAACGAGAGAACGTAAGAAAGGTGGAACCTTTTGTGCAGGAAAAAGAGATATCACAGGCAGTGATCCGAAGGATGCCGCGTTATTACCGTTACCTCGGAGAACTATTAGACGCCGGTGTGGAGCGTATATCATCCAATGATCTGAGCAAACGGATGAATGTGACCGCATCCCAGATCAGACAGGATCTGAATAATTTTGGCGGGTTCGGTCAGCAGGGCTACGGCTATAATGTAAAATATTTATATGAAGAGATCGGTAAGATCTTAGGTTTGAATGAGAGACACAATATTATTGTAATGGGTGCCGGTAACCTTGGTCAGGCACTTACCAATTATGTAAAATTTGAGAAACTTGGCTTTGTTATCATAGGACTTTTTGATGTAAATCCGGCGCTTGACGGAGTGACTGTACGCGGGATCAAAATCCGTATGTTAGATGAATTAGAGAGTTTCTGTGAAGAAAATCAGGTAGATATCGCAGCGCTGACCATGCCGAAGGAAAAGGCAGATGCGATTGCAAACAGGCTGGTCGGACTTGGAATCCGTGCAATCTGGAATTTTGCCCATGTAGATCTTGAATTGATCGACAAAAATGTTGTCGTGGAGAATGTACATCTTTCCGACAGTCTGATGCAGTTGTCTTACAACATTGTCAGAAACAAAAAAGCAGAAGAAAACGGCAACTGAAAAGGTGCTGTAAATGTAGAGAGCAAATAGCTGCCGCACAGATTTATGTGCGGCGTTTTTTGCCTTATAAAACAAGGAGAAAAATCCTGCACAGCTTGCTGGGCATTGCTCCTGCATAGGCGCATGCTATGCAAAAGCGGCATAGCAGGCATTTTGCTCCGCAAAACAAGGAGGATTTCATGAAATATCTTGTAGACAGCCGGGAAATGCAAAAATATGATGCAAATACCATTTCACATTTTAAGGTGCCGGGACTTCTCTTGATGGAGCGCGCTGCAATAGCATTTGTGGAAGAGCTGCATAGACAAAATGTGGATCTTACGGAAGTACTCATTGTGTGTGGCAGTGGAAATAACGGTGGAGATGGTCTTGCGATCGCACGCCTTTTATTTTTGGAAGGACATGCTGTCACGGTCGTTTATGCCGGAAATAAAGAGCACTGTTCGGAGTCAAACAGGGTACAGCAGGATATTTTAAATGCATACGGTATTTCTATATACATGGATATCCCGGAAAAGATCAGACCTACTCTTGTAATAGACGCAATATTTGGTGTGGGACTCTCAAGAGATGTGACCGGTGAATATGCAGATATGCTGTGCCGGATGAATGAACTTTCCGGGGAAAAAGCGGCGGTAGACATTGCATCCGGGATCTCTGCGGACACGGGAGCCATTCTTGGCACAGCGTTTCGTGCAGATCTTACGATCACATTTGCATTTGAAAAATTAGGCAAAACAAGAGAGGCAAAATCACGTTTTTATCGCCTGATTGATTATGGTGAGCAACACTTAAATGATGAGGGCAAGATTGAATACTTTGCTGTATCACTTCCAGATTTTCTGATTTTTGATGAGGATTATACAAAGAAAAATCGTGCACACTGCTGTTATCTGATGGCACTTGGAAATATTGGCTTACAAAACCGCGAAAAGACAGCAGAATTTTTAAAAGAGGCGCTTGAAATAGAGCCGTCTCATATGATGGCAACATTGTATCAGAAATAATAAATGTCAAACAAAAAGTGAGGAAAATCATGAGACTAGTAGATTTAACAACAAAACCTTGGCAGCTTATGCTGCCGGGAGAGAAGGACGCTTCTCTAAATAAAATGGTATATCTGCCAGGTACACTTGATGAGTTTGGAGTCGGTCATGAAGACCGGCTCGACAATTCATGTCATCCAGATGAGACAACTGCGCAGAGTTTTGATGATGATGTGATAGCAACACGATTTACAAGAAAGCATACGTATGAAGGTCCGGCATATTTTGAGCAGGAAATTACGATTGCGCCAGCAGAAAAATGCCGCACTTTCTTTGAGATTGAGAGAGCCAGATGTGTGCGTGTTTATTTAGACGGCGAGGAAATATCATCATACGAGGAACAGACAATAAGCACACCGCATGTATTTGAACTTACTGGTCATGAAGGCATTCATAGACTTCGCGTTGAGTCAGATAACAGTTATCCAGGTCTGCCGCACGATGCTATTGTCTATTCATCGGCAGCAACAGATGAGACACAGACAAATTGGAATGGACTTCTTGGCTATATTCGTCTTCGGGAGGAAAATAAGTCATTTTTATCGCAGGTGCGCGTGTACCCTAAGGATGGAGGAAAGCTTCGTGCAGAGATAGATCTTGATACATATGACGAACCATTTGAAGGCGTGCTTGTTTTAAAAAGCAGTGTACTTTTGCAGGACTATGAGCAAAAAATTAGTGTAATGACTTCAAATTCCAGAAAAACAATTGTGGCAGAGGATTTACTTATTTCATCGTCAGCAGCAAACTGGGATGAATATGATGGAAAGTTATATGAACTGACAGCTGCACTATATAAAAATGATTTGCAGTCATCTGAAAGTGAAATAAATCAAAAAGAAGATGAAAAGACTGTTAGCTTTGGCATTCGCACATTTGGTGATGATGGATATGGTCATCTGTCATTAAACGGCAGAAGAATTTTCCTTCGAAGTGAGGCAAACTGTGCAGAATTTCCAGAGACAGGCTATATTCCAATGGAAAAGGAAGCGTGGAAGAATATTTTACAGACATATAAAGATTATGGCATCAATATGGTGCGTTTTCATTCGCATTGTCCGCCAGAGGCAGCATTTTTTGCAGCTGATGAGATGGGCATTTTGATGCAGCCAGAGCTTTCACATTGGGATCCAAAGCATGCATTTGAATTTGATGAAAGTTTCTCGTATTATCAAAAGGAACTGCGCCAAATTATAAAAGCACTTGCCAATCATCCATCTTTTATCATGCTGACATTTGGGAATGAGCTTCATTGCGGAGCGCTTGGCACAAGCAGAATGCATAAGATGCTGCAGGATGCAAAAAAACAGGATCCGACAAGACTCTATGCTAATGCGTCAAATGCGCATTATGGAAATGAAGGATGCGATGAAGAGAGTGATTTCTATGCATCACAAAGCTTTTATAATTACAGAATAAGAGGAACGCTTGCAGGAAATCCAGAGACACCAGAGGAAGCAGCCAAAGTGGATGCTTATGAAAAGGCAAATGGAAAGCTGGCAAAGGTTAACATTAAGGGCTACATCAACAATCAGTATCCAAATGCGAAGACAAACTTTGATGAAACCTTAAGAAAGATTAGAGAGCAGTATAAAAAACCAGTGTTTAGCTTTGAAGTTGGTCAGTTTGAAGTGCTTCCTGATTTTGATGAGCTTGCACATTTTAAGGGAATTTCTGATCCAGCAAATTATAGACGTATTCAGCGTATGGTTCGCGAAAAGGGATTAGAGCCTGTTTGGAAGAAGTATGTTGAGGCAACTGGAGAACTATCAAGGCTTTGTTACCGAGAGGAGATCGAAGCTGCGATGCGCACAAAAGATCTGTCGGGTATTTCACTTCTTGGACTGCAGGATTTTCCAGGACAGGGAACTGCTCTTGTGGGAATGCTTGATTCACATTTAGAGCCAAAGCCATTTGATTTTGCAAAACCAGAAAAATTTAGAGCTTTCTTTAAAGAACAGCTTGTATTAGTTGGTCTTGAAAAGTATACTTATGAAGAGGGTGAGACACTTTGTGCAGATGTGCAGATAGCCAATTATGGAAAGACAGACTGTGCTGGAGATCTGGAGTGGACATTGTGGGCATATATGCCGAATGAAGAATTAGATAGTGTGAGAAAGGTCGCTGTAAAGAGTGGTCATATGAGCGCTGTTTCATGCCCAAAGGGAACACTTAGCAAAGCTGGAACATTAAAGATTGAACTGAATAATAAAATTACAGCACCAGTTCGCTGTGATCTTACTGTTAAGATTGCAGATGCAGTTAATTCATATCCGATTTGGATTTATAAGAGTGAGCTGCCCAAATGCCCAGAAAGCGTTTATGAGACAACTAAGTTGGATTTGCAGGCAAAGAAGGTGCTTGATAACGGCGGTATAGTGTATTATTCGCCAAAGTCAGAGGAAAGTTCCTTCCATAATTCAATTCGTGCTCAATTCTCAACAGATTTCTGGTCAGTTGGAACGTTTGGAAGACAGGAAGGTGCGATGGGACAGCTGATTCAAAAAGATCATCCATTGTTTAAGGAGTTTCCAACAGAGAGCCATACAAATTGGCAGTGGTGGCCAATGGCAAATCAAAGAGCTGTTATACTGCCAGATACAGTAAAACAGCCATTTGACGCTATTATTACAGAAATGGACAGCTATGCATTTTTAAGACCAATGGCGCAGCTGTTTGAGTGCCGCGTCGGAAATGGAAAACTTCTCTATTCCACACTTGGGCTTCAGGATTTGCAGCAGTATCCAGAAGGAAAAGCGCTTCTTAGATCAATTTATAAGTATCTGGATTTAGAGACATTTGCACCAAAGCAGAGCATAGAGTGGGAGACGTTAGTAAGTATCTAACATTAGACTAGGTGATTTTTGGGAGGAGTGCATATGAGACGAATATTAGTTAAGTCATTAAATGAAGCTTTTGATTTTGTGATGGATCATTATTATCCGGCAGGATGTGAGGAGGACGCAAAAAGAAAAGATACATATGCAGTCATTTCAATTCAGGATACTCACACGGGTGGTTTTGGTGTCACCTTTGCAGAAAATAAATTTTGTAAAGGTGTTCTTACTTTATATTTTGATGATGTGGTGAAGGAAACAAAAGGTGCTGTATTGTTTGATGAAAATATGGCAGATTCTGTTATCGCATTTATTCGCAGTCATATGGATGTAGATACGCTGTTAATTCACTGCTATGCCGGACAGTCAAGATCGCGTGCAATAGGAGCATTTGCGAAAAAAATGATGGGAAAGAGCAATCAAACATATTTTTCGGCAGATAAGCTTTGGGCAGGCACACCAAATGAGCATGTTTATAATATGTTGGAGGATGCTTGGTTTAGAGATATGTTGGGATGAATCCTACAGATAATACTAGAATTTTCTAGTCATATATGGTATTATAGGGACAGTTGAAAAAAATGACAATATATGGAGGGCAAAACAGTGAGTGATTATACGTTAAATACCAAATGTGTGCAGGCAGGCTATACGCCGGGAAATGGAGAACCGCGTCAGATTCCGATTATCCAGTCTACGACATTTAAGTATGATACAAGTGAAGACATGGGAAAGTTATTTGATTTGGAAGCATCCGGTTATTTTTACAGCCGTTTACAGAACCCAACAAATGACTATGTTGCAGCAAAGATTGCAGAACTTGAAGGCGGTGCAGCAGCAATGCTGACTTCATCAGGACAGGCAGCAAACTTTTTTGCTCTGTTTAATATTTGTGAGTGCGGCAGTCATATCGTAGCTTCTTCA
>OKSX01000552.1_pt1 | contig 24103 bp, 15 predicted proteins | sample 1606391 | NCBI WGS metagenome assembly OKSX01 (sample SAMEA3879578, study PRJEB24766) | human gut metagenome | biome: human-associated habitat; feature: feces | place: USA | collected 1985/1987
GATGCGGTTCATATCGTCGAGACTGCCGTCCCAAACTTGCAGGTCGGGGAGACTCACGGCAAAGTAGTCCATGACAACGTTATCATAGAGATGCTGTTTGCCATAATCGACGAGCCTGTTGAAATATGAACGGGCCTTGTTCTCCTCGCCGAGGGCACGGTAGGCGAGTCCGGCATAGAATATCTTGTCGGGCTTGGCATCGTTATAATACATGGCGGCAGCCGGTTCCGTAGGGCCGAGCGTGGCCTGACGGAAACATCTTTCAGCCTCTTCTTCATTGTCCACAGCTTTGTGGCAGATGCCGAGGAGATAATAGAAATCATTCTCCTGAGCACCATAGAGTTTACCTTCTCCAAGATGATGGGGATATTCCAGACATTCCTTGAGTAGAGAGATTGCTTCCTGATATTTCTCCTCGGCAATAGCGAGTTTTGCAAGCTCCACGCGTGCTGTCTGATATTGCGCGGGTACTTTCCCTTCGCCTCCCTCCCAGGGATGGAACTTGTGGGCATCGAGTTTCCGCATGGCCTCCCGATATCGGCCGCATTGATTGAGGAGGGTAATCTCTTCAAGGACAAGGTCATCGCGCCGGCTGATAAGGTCGGGATATTTCCGGAGGAATTCCAGCCGTTCCCCGTGGGGGCGCTGCAACTTTTTATAAAGTTGGTCGAGTTCCATGAGCACGCGGGCATCGTCTCGGTCGAGCGAAAACGCTTTCTCCATAGCTTCAACGGCCTTTTCCGGGTCGTTGCGTTTGTTGAAATATACGAGAGCGAGGTTTCTCCATGTTGTCGGGAAATCAGGATCGAGTTCGGCCGCTTCCTCCCAGTATTTCTGCGCAAGGTCGTATTGCCTCTTGTCGTAGAAGAGGTTGCCGAGATAATGGTTGGCGCGGGCATCGTCGGGGTTGAGTCGCAATGCATCCCTGAGCGCAAGAACAGCTTCAAGCCGATTCGGGAAAACGAAATCGGGACTCGCGGTGGCACCCTCCCTGAAAGCCTTGATGGCATTTTCGCGGTCGCCGCTCTCAAGATAAGCTCTGCCGAGATAATAATGTGTCATGGCTGTGATGGCACTCACCTCCTTGGCTAAGTTCCATACTCTAAATGCACAATCCCACAAGCCGGCATCGCAGAAATCGAGCGCCAGCTCATCGTAATTATGAGCGTTACCATGCATCAGCTTCCTCATTTTTTCGGTCTCACCGAGCAGGAAGAGACAGCCGTAGTTGAAAGGATCTATTTTCAGAGACTCTACGCATAATTTCCGGGCATCATCCTCCTTGCCGGTTTTGAGGAGAATCGCGGCTTTGAGGGCACGGGCTTTGGCATTATGCCAATTGCGAAGCAACGAGCGGTCCACCTCATAAAGACCCTCCTCGTAATTGCCGCGTCGGCAACTTATCTGTGAGCAGGCGAAATATCCGGGGCCCTGCCATGCGCCGTTCCATGTGGCTTTGTAGAAACGGTTGTAAGCCTCGTCGTAGAGTTCCTGATATTTCAGGGCAAGTCCGAGGTTGTAGATGGGCTCGCCATCGTAGGGGTTCGGGTTGCGTTTCTGAAGAATCTTCACAGCCTTTTCGAGATATTTCCGAGCCACATCGAATCTACCCTTGCGGATATACCATAGGCCGAGAGCATTGTTGCAGCGGACATCGTCCGGATCGCGGCGAAGACCCTCCTCATAATAGTCCACAGGCGAGTAGGTGGCGTGGCGATACTGCTCCAGATGGAGCCCGGTGAGATAGAGCTGTTCCACGGTCTTGATCTGACCGGGAAGCAATGCCGCTTCGGCGGCATCAGGAATGGGACGGATCTCATCCGGCTCTGCCTCCCAGCTCATCACTACTCGGCCATCCCTGACAAATGACATTGTCAGGTCTGCAAGAGAGGCGCCGTTGACATCAATCTCTTTCTCCCATACCTTTTCGGGCGAGATAGTTGCCTCCTCGTTGAGATAGAGATCTCCCTCCTTGTTTTTCAGGATAATAGATACCCTCTGAGAACTTGTGGCAAAAACTTTGACAAAGGCATTGCCATTGTCCTGCATCTCGATATTCATCAGAAGATCTTTCGTGGCGTTCTTCACCACTCCGAGTTCACGATAGGGGAGGAAATACTGGGTGAATTCCTTCTCTTCGTAGGGCATCAGCCAAGTGAAATCAGGCTGGTTTTCAGTATAGACACCCGCCATGAGCTCGATATAGGGGCCATCGTCGTCGGTGAGGCAGCGGTCCCAAGCGCGGCCGAAGTCGCCATTTCCCCATGTCCATTGCTTCTTTCCCGGCGACACATGATGCGAAGCGACATGCAGCATTCCGGCCTGCGTGTCGAATTCATAACCTCCCTCGAAATCATATTTAGAGTTCACGCCCATATAGGATGTAGGCACGAAGATATTCTTATAGTTGGCGATATCGACCCCGGCGGAATAGTCCATCTTATAATAGGTTCCCGTGGCGATGGGGAAAGAGGAGACCGCGCGCTTGCCATGATCGAACACGGCGTTTATGTCGGGCGGGAAAACCGACCGATAGTGGTCGTTGACCGCCACAGCCGGGTTCGCCCACCAGAGGAACGTCTGCGGGAGGTCGGTGCGGTTATAGAGCACGCCCCTGATCTCAAGATAAGCGCAGCCCGGACGGAGAGTGAAACCGGCCATCCCTTTCTGGTGGGACATACGCTCCATCTCGCTGACCCAAACGGTGACCGATCCATCGGCATTCTCCTCAATGGTGCAGTCGACAGGCATATATGTCGAAGGACGATGGTGCTGAGGCCAGTTGAATTCGATGCCTCCCGAGATCCATGGGCCGGCGAGACCGACGAGCGCAGGCTTGATCACATGGTTGTAATAGACAAAATGACGCTTCTTTATCTTATCGTATGCCATCTGGATTCGTCCTCCGAGTTCGGGAAGGACCATCACCTTGATGTATTCATTCTCTATGAACACGGCGTTCCATTCGCGGTCGGTTTTTTCATCGGAGATCGATTCTATTACCGGATAGGGATATACAACCCCGCTTGAGCCTTGATAGACCCTCTTTTCAAGGAATATGGGATTCTTTTCCGGTTTTCCTACTTCATAAGTCGGTATCACGACCTTCTCTTTCCATGCTGTAACCATGAGTGCTATTGATATATGCTTGTGGCGTTTGTAGTTTCGTTTATTGTATCTGAACCGGTGATGGATTCGATTGTCTCGAATGTCACTTCGTTGGCAGGGTTGAATTCTTCCGAATTGAGATATCTCAGGATTCCGTTTCTGAGCGAACGCATCTCGGGTCCGTCGGCATTAAGATTGATCGATGATACGAAGATTCTGCCGTTGCCGCATTTCGCTTCGAAAATATATCCGAGACGCCGGTTTTTATAGAAATTATCGACCACGCCGACAATCGGTTCTATATGTTGTCCGGTATTCTCGTCGACAATTGAATCGAGGAGCATCACTCTCGCGTTCTTCACAGGTCGCCACCATTGCCAGTCGCTGTGGCCATCGTTGGGAAATCCTTTCAGCGACGGATGGGCGGCATCGGCGATTACGCCCATTCCGCCTGCCTGTTTCGGGAAATGGACCGGACTCCAGAAAACGGGGAGGAATTTGCTCTCAATGCCGATCACCTTATCTTGTTCGGGCAGATAGAGAACGGTTCGACCATTATCGAGCGCGGTCCTCGCTTCCCGAAGGTCAGAGGTGACGGTCACATTTCCGGCAACCGTGTCGCCGACATGAGGATAGACCCAGATATTCCATTCGTTTTCATAATCCGTTCCCTCCAGCCGCAGATTCAGAGTCAGTTTGGCCGGAGAGACGAATCCGCCGAGCGGAATTTCTATCAAGGCCGCCTCGGCCACTTCTCCCTGAGGAATCAGCGGTGATTGAATTGTTCCGGCAGCGGAGTGCCCGTTCTCAGCCGCCAGCGTCCATCGGATATCTCGGCCCGACAATCCGGCATCGCTGAAATTCGAAACGAGCACCTTGGCAATGAAATTCTCATCGGCAGAATAAACGGCTTTAGGGAAAGAGGCAAGCGGCACCACCGGAGCGTTGAACCGGCGGAAACGCTCTCCCGACATACTCGCCTTAGCATCCCAGAAAGCGTTCAAAAGTCCAACGAGAGCGGTTCCCTGACCCGGGAAATCCTGTATTCCGAGGAGCTGATATCCGGAGAAACCTGGAGTTTTCAAAGCCCTCTCGATCTCCTCTTTGTAAAGTAGCTCGGCGAACGAAACGGTAGACTTCAGATAATCGTCGGCCTTCTCCAAAAGTCCTTTCTTCTGCAGGTCATTGCGTATGGCCTTGAAATTAAGGGGGTCGAGAACGCCGGTGTATTTCTCAATCTCGGCGATGTCGGGATAGACGGCATATTGCCCGATTTCGTGCGAAACGAGAGGCACGGAGACGCATTCCATCGAATTGTTGTAATTTCTGTCGAAAGCCGGAAGTTCGTTGTCGAAAACGCCCTGGCCTCTTACCCAGCCGTCGTCGGTCCATTGAGTTATCAAAAATTCGTCGAAAGGCTCTGCATGACCTCCATGCCCCTTTTCGAAAGTGAAAGATGTGGCGGCATAGAGATGCCGCGGGTCGGTCTCCTTCATCTGGCTCACAAGATTATTGAGAACCGAAAAATCCTTCTGGAGCTCGTTGCCGCATGTCGACATTATCCATGACGGATGATTGCCATAGTTTTCCGACATGTTTATGAACTCATCGCGCAAGAATTCGTTGACCTTCGGATCTTCGCCAATCTTGAGCGACCACACGGGCAATTCCGTCTGAAGGTATATTCCGAGACTGTCGGCAAGCTCGAAAGCGGCTTCCGGGGGGCACCACGAATGGAACCGTATATGGTTGAATCCCCATTGCTTTAGTGTCTCCATCTCCTTGAGCCATCCGGCTTTGTCGGTAGGCGGGACACCGGTAAGCGGGAAGACGCAACAATCGAGCGTGCCGCGCAGGAACGTCTTTTTGCCGTTGACATAAAGGCTTTTTCCTTGCGATTTCACTTCGCGCATACCGAAATCAGCAGTCCGGGCGGATCCATCGGCCTCTACTTCCAGTCTATATAGTTCGGGCGAAAACTCGCTCCAGAGCTTGGGATTCTCGATGTCCAGAACCGTTCTGAAATCCGAATCTCCGGCCGGCGCGCTGTATTTGGCCTTTTTTCGGGCAACGACCTTTCCACCGTTTTTTTCGGTAACGGTCAGCGTGATGTCGGTTTTCCTGTCGCGGCCCGAACGGTTAGAGACAGGGATCCGCACCTCGATGTTTCCCTCTTTTATATCCGGATAGATTTCCGGAGATCCCAGATCTAGTTGAGGAATGGCGCAGAGTGTGAAATTGCCGAGGACTCCGTTCCAGACAGTCTGCGTGTCGTCGGTATATGAATGGCATAGATTGCTGAAAGAAATATCGCGCTGCAGGCGATTGTCGATGGTTATTTCAATCAGATGCGGGCCCCGGGTCAACGGCGGCAACTCGAATACGTGAGGCGAGTTGAGGCTGATGTTTTCACCCTTTACCGGCTTGCCGTCTATGCAGACGCGGCTTTTCCAGAGCACTCGTTCCATTGAAAGGCGCAGGGGTTTGCCGGCCATCTTTTCAGGGATTTCGATAATGCGCGAATATGTGCATGGCCCGATGTAGCTTCTCTTGCGGGTCAGCCTCAACAGCTGGGGTTTCTCCATGGCCGGTTTTAATGTGGAAGGAATTCCGGCACCTGCCATGTCGAGTGTTCCCGGTAAATTCACTGTATAAGAGCCGATGGAGTCGAGCGTGGCGGTCCACTCTCCGTCAAGGCTGATGCATTGAGCGGAGAGTATTCCTGAGGAAATAGCCAGCGAGGCTATGAGTGCGGACACTTTGTGAAATTGTCTCATCATACGATTGTTGATTCTATTGCCTCGTTTTCAGACTTTACCAAAGTCTTTTCTATCTCTTCGAGGCTTTTGCCTCGTGTCTCGGGAAGACGAAGCGCGAAGAAGATATGTCCGGCCATGCATATGGCGGAATACAGCCAGAATGTGCCGAAACTGCCCAAAGAGTTGTTGAGAAGAGGGAATGAATAGGTCAGGGTGAAAGAGCCGACCCAAAGGGCGAACGTACAGGTCGCGACAGCTATGGCGCGCACGCGGTTGGGAAAAATCTCCGCAATCAGCACCCATGTCACAGGGCCGAGGGTCATGGCATAGCATGCGATGGCGGCCACGACGAGCAGAATCATGAAAAATCCGGTGACGCCCGAATAATAGCATGTTCCGAGTATCCCGTAGATTATGGCCAGTCCTCCCGCTCCGATCAGCATCAGCTTTTTGCGGCCGAGGCGGTCGACCGTGTATATGGCGACGAAAGTGAATATCACGTTGGTGATTCCCGTAAGTACGATGTTGAAGAGCATTTCGCCTAAGTCATATCCTGCATTCGAAAATATTTCCTGTGCATAGTTGAAGATAACGTTAGTGCCGCACCATTGCTGGAAAACAGTGATGACAATCCCGAGGAGCAGCACAGCTCGATAGGGCTTGCTTAAAAGTGATTTCAGCCCTCCGCGGGAACCACGCTTTTTTTCGGCTCCTTTGGAGACGGATTGGATTTCCGCTTCCGCATATCTTTCTCCGCCGATTGCGGCGAGGATTTTCCGGGCTTGACCAACACGTCCCTTCATGACAAGCCATCGGGGACTTTCGGGGATAAAGAAAACCAGAAGAAGGAAAAGGGCCGCGGGGAAAGCTGCGCTCCAGAACATCCATCTCCACCCCCGGAGCGCGTTCCATGAATCGGGAGCGGGAAGCAGAGTCCCCGCTGGCATAGGCTCCGCTATAAGATAATTCACTATCTGAGCGCCAAGAATGCCAAGAACAATAGTGAGCTGGTTGAGCGAGACAAGTTTCCCCCGAATCTTCCCGGGAGCGATTTCTGCTATATACATCGGCGAAAGTCCGGAAGCGATTCCGATAGCGATACCGCCGCCGAACCGAGCTGAAAGGAAATAATAGAAGTCATTGAAAACACCTGTAGCGTAGGCCGAGATCAGAAAAATCAGGGCAGACAGAAGCAAAAGTGGTTTGCGGCCGAGCCGGTCGGCAAGACTACCTGAAACCATCGCGCCGACAAGACATCCTGCCAAAGCAATGCTCATAGCCAGTCCTTGCTGAGCCGGAGAATTCTCGATTGCGAAGAAAACCTCATAAAATGGCTTGGCTCCTCCTATCACGACCCAGTCGTAGCCAAAAAGCAGACCGCCCATGGCAGAGACAAGACAAATAAAATAAATGAAAACTTTGTTGAATTTTTCCATTGGTAGCTTGTTTCTGCAAAATTATCAAAAGCCGCTTTGTCAAAAAATTGCATTTTTGAATAATTTGATGGACAATCTTACTGTTTTCCGATTCATGTTTTGTATCTCGGCTTACACAAAATGAGTATCTTTGCATATTATATAAATCTTTGTTCGTTATGAGGATAAAAGATGGATTCAAGGGAGAACGCTATATCGTTCTGCCGCAGACAGTGATAAGAAATATGGAAGATGATCCGGTTGCCTCGTCTGTGTTCATCACCGACATAGGATATTATCCTAAGGCCCGGTTTCATTACAGGAAAAGGGAGAGCGCGATTCGGGAATATGTTTTTATCTATTGCATAGACGGCAAAGGATGGTATTCGCTCGGCGGCAGGAAATTTGAAGTCAACAAGGACCAATATTTCATTCTCCCTCCAGGCGAGGCTCATGAATACGGGGCGTCCGACGCTCAACCCTGGACTATCTATTGGATACATTTCCGTGGGGTGCTGGCGCAGTTTTATGCCGGCGACTGCCATGCTCCCAACGATGTCAAGCCGGGCATGAAATCGCGGATAAACAACCGAATAAATCTCTTTGAGGAGATTTTTCATACCCTCAACAGCTCGTATGCAATAGAGAGCCTGCGCTATGCGATGGCTACCTTTCAGCATTATCTCGCATCGCTTCGTTATCTTCAGCAATATCGCGATGCGGCTTGCAATTCGAATTCTGGAGATGTTGTCAATATGACCATTCATTTTTTTGAAGAGAATCTCGAGCGGCACCTTACATTGAAGGATATTAGCGAGTCGGTGAATTTATCAGCATCTCGCCTGTCGGCGCTGTTCAGGCAAAAGATAGGATATAGCCCTCTGAGCTATTTCATTTTGCTGAAAGTTAAAAAAGCTTGCGAACTTCTGGATACTACGGATATGAAAATCAATCAAGTCGGCTCGAAACTCGGGTTTGAGGATCCGTATTATTTCTCGCGTCAGTTCTCAAAAGTGATGGGTATGAGTCCGAAATCATATCGCACACGTGCCGGAAACTGAGAAGCGGAAGACCGGAGCGGGAATTTTGGTATAAAAGACCGTAATATTTATAAGACAAGTTTGAATTTAAAATTGCAACTTTGCAGACAACTTCATAAAACAATACAAAATAACATGATCCGCAATACATTATCAGCATTGGCTCTATGCCTGTCGGTGACGGGCGCCATGGCGCAGACCGTTCCGGAGGCTTCGAAGGCCTATTTCAATCGGAGATAACACCGGAGTCGCTTGTGAGCATTTTCAATGCGCTCGGCGTGAATCCTGAGGGGAAAGTGGCGGTAAAAATCAGTACAGGCGAATCAGCCCAGAGCAACCAGTTGCGTCCGGAGCTTATCGGCGACCTCGTGAAGAAGGTGAACGGCACTCTTGTGGAATGCAACACGGCTTACGGCGGCAATCGTTCCAACACTGCCGCCCATCGCCGCGCAATCGAGCAGAGGGGATATGGGAAAATTGCTACTGTCGACATCATGGACGAAGATGGCGACATGAAACTCCCGATGCAGGACTCCAAATGGTTTTCGGAAAATCTTGTCGGAAGTCATCTTGCCAATTATGACTTCATGATAAATCTCGCCCACTTCAAGGGTCATGCCATGGGCGGTTTCGGCGGAGTGCTGAAAAACCAGAGCATCGGCATAGCCACGCCCGACGGCAAAACGCGCATCCATACGGCCGGCGCCTATTCCGAACCTCGCTATGTTTTCGAGCAGCCTCACGGTCAGGACGCTTTTCTGGAATCGATGGCCGGCGCGGCCCAGTCGGTCCATAATTATTTCAAAGGGAAGAAGGGTATAGTTTATATAAATGTTATGAACAATCTTTCTGTGGATTGCGATTGCAACGGCCGGCCGGCCGCACCGCAGATGAAAGATATCGGCATACTCGCCTCTCTGGATCCCGTTGCGCTCGACAAGGCTTGTCTCGACCTTGTGTTTGACCATACGTCGACGACGGGCGACAACAGTGCGCCGCTGATCCAGCGCATCAACAGCCGTCATGGCACGCACACGGTGGATTACGCGGCGGAGATAGGTCTCGGATCGCTCGCATACGATCTGATCGACATCACCAATGCGAGCGCCGTTACAGAAATCTCAAACGAAGGGGTCAGAAAATATAACGTGTACGATATGAGCGGCTCGAAAGTGCTGAGCAATGCCGACAATCTCAGCTCGCTTTCACCCGAAATTTAGACTCTGTTCCTTAAAATTTCGGAGTCGTAGGGGTCGCAGGCTTGGAGCGGATTTTGTTATTTGCTGAGAGGAGCATACCGAGGTATGTGACTGAAAGCAAGGGACAAAAGACGCCCAAGGATGCGAGACAACAGGTAATTTCAATATTGTCGGCATTGCCGAAATGTTAAAATATGGAAGATAGGGATATCTGAAATCCGGAATTCTTCTCAAAATTGAATCATTTATTGATAATAATTAATACATTAAACATATTTCCTTATTCGGGGAATTAAAGTTACCGTAAGCCCGGCGCTTTTTGGCATCTTTCGCGAGATCTCTTCGGTCACGATGCCCGCATCGCTCCCTCCGAGACTCGCAAAATCTGCTCAAAAATCACCGCCCCTACGACCCCGAAATTTTAAGGAACAGAGTCTTAAGTAGCCTTAGCTGTCAAAAACGTCATTTTATGACAAGATATCTTTTATCATTAATACTTTTGGTTGCAGGTGCGGGCGGCGTTCTGTCGGCCCGCACCGTCACCATCACGCTTGAAGAGGCTATCGCGCGGGCCCGCACCAACAGCGTGGAGGGGGCCGTGGCGCTCAATAGCCTTAAGAGTGCTTATTGGGAATGGCGATCCTATCGGGCCGATCTTCTTCCGGAAGTCTCTTTCAAAGCCACGGCTCCGGCCTATCATAAGCAGTACAGTCCCTATATGGACGATACCGGCTCCTACGGTTTCGTACCCAACAATTATCTACAGGTGAACGGCGAGCTTTCGGTGAGTCAGAACATCTGGCTCACGGGAGGCAGGGTGTCGGTGAATACGTCGCTCGACTATTACCGTCAGCTGGGCCGAGAAGGCTACAACAGGTTCATGTCGATACCGGTGGCGCTTACGCTCGAACAGCCCGTGTTCGGAGTCAATAACGTGAAATGGAACCGACGCATCGAGCCGGTGCGTTATCGCGAGGCGAAGGCCGAGTTCCTGAGTGCCACGGAAGAGGTGGCTATGTCGGCGATAACTTATTACTTCCAGTTGCTGATGGCTTCGGAAAACCTCGGAATCGCGCGCCAGAATCTTGAGAACGCCTCCCGGCTTTACGCCGTGGCCCGCGAGAAACGGGCCATGGGGAAAATCAGCGGCAATGATCTTCTGCAGATGGAACTCAATCAGCTTAACGCCCGTTCGGAGCTGACCGACTGCGAGAGCGGACTCCGCAGCGCCATGTTTCAGCTCAGGTCTTTCCTTGACCTCGAGGAGGATGTGGAGATAGAGGCCGTTGTTCCCGGAAGTCTGCCGGAAGCGGAGATCTCTTTCGAGGTCGCAAGGGAGAAGGCTATGGCCAACAACAAGCATGCTCTCAATATGGCCCGTCGACGCCTCGAAGCGGATTATGAAGTGGCCAAGGCAAAAGGGGATTTGAGGAGCATCAACCTTTTTGCCCAACTCGGATACACCGGTACCGACCATCGTTTCGGAGGAGCCTACGGGTCGCTGAGAAGCAATCAGGTGGTGGAGGTCGGTTTCGAGATACCGATTCTCGACTGGGGGAAGCGACGGGGCCGCGTCAAGACGGCGCAGAGCAACCGTGAGGTAGTGGAAAGCCGGCTGCGACAGGAGAATATGGATTTCAACCAGAACCTCTTCATTCTTGTGGAGCGTTATTCCAATCAGCAGAAACAGCTTCAGATAAGAGAGCGTGCCGACAGCATAGCAGCCCGCAGGTATGCCACCAATATGGAGACATTCATAATAGGAAAAATCTCGACTCTTGATCTCAACGACTCCCGCGTAAGCAAGGATGAGGCGCGAAGGGAGTATGTCAACGAGCTATATCGCTACTGGCAGTATTATTACCAGATCCGGAGCATCACACTCTGGGATTTCGATGCCGGCAAGCCGATCGATGCAGATTTCGAGAGAATAGTAAATGGCAGATGAGATGGAGATGATTCATTTTTCAAATGAGATTTTCATATTCCGAAACAGATTGAGTAAATTTGTAGTATGATTTTGGTAATCGACGATGACAGGACCGTTCGGCTTTCGCTCGGCACGTTGCTTGGCCGGGCAGGCTACGAGACTGTTGCGGCTTCCACGCCGTCTGAGGCATTGGAATTTATGCGCCACAACAGTTTCGACCTCATCATCATGGATATGAACTATTCCATATCCACCACGGGGGAGGAAGGGCTGCATCTGTTGCGGCAGGCATCGGTGTTTCAGAAAGGTGTGCCAGTGATTCTTATCACAGCCTGGGGAAGCATCGAACTGGCTGTAGAGGGAATGAGGCTCGGCGCGTTCGATTTCGTGACCAAGCCATGGTCGAACGGCGATATGCTTGCCAGAGTGCGGACGGCACTGAGTCTCAACGGAGAGGAATCGGAAAGACCGGCGGATTCCGCAAGTGGTTTCGATCGTTGCGGAATCGTTGGCGAGAACAAGCGATTGCTTGAAATTCTCGGCACTGTGGCGCGTGTGGCTCCTACGGAAGCCCCGGTGCTTATCCTCGGAGAGAATGGAACGGGAAAGGAACTGGTGGCTCAGGCCATCCATGCCAACAGCCGGCGGCGGGCCAACCCGTTTGTGATGGTCAATCTCGGAGGTATTGCCCAGTCGCTTTTCGAAAGCGAGATGTTCGGCCATGCCAAAGGGGCATTCACCGGCGCAGCGACAGCCCGCAAAGGAAGGTTTGAACTTGCCGACAAAGGCACTATCTTTCTCGATGAGATAGGAGATCTCGACATCAGTTGCCAGGTGAAGCTTCTGCGGGTGCTTCAACAGCATACGTTCGAAGTGCTCGGAGAAAGCCGTCCGCGCAAAACCGACATACGCGTTGTCTGCGCCACCAATGCGGATCTTCCGCGGATGGTGGGCGAACGGACTTTCCGCGAAGACCTCTACTATCGCATCAATCTCGTGACATTGCGCCTTCCGGCCTTGCGGGAGCGGCGCGACGACATTCCTCTGCTCGTGAGGCATTTCATTTCAGCCGGCTCCCGCGATATGGGCGTGGCGGCTCCCGAAATATCATCCGAGGCAATGACGCTGCTCAGTCGTCTTCCTTATCCGGGAAATATCAGGCAACTTAAAAACATGGTGGAACGAGCGCTCATCACTTCGGCCGGTTCACGCATCGAGAGTCGCGATTTCGAGGGAGCGGATGCTATTTATTCGCACCCTGACATGGAGAGCGGTTCCGCTTCCGATCTGGAGGCAATCGAGCGAAAGGCAGTGGAAAGCGCTTTGGCCGAAAGCGGCGGAAATCTCAGCCGCGCCGCTTTGCGACTCGGCATATCCCGCCAGGCACTATATCGGAGAATGGCTAAATACGGAATCGGATGAAGAGGCGCGGTGGACTCATATTGACGGCAGTAGTTCTCACCGTGGCTTTAGCGTTGATTCCCCTTTCGGGAAATCCGGCGGCTCGATGGATTGCGGCGGCATTAGCTTTTGCGGACATAGCGGTGTTGATCGTGTTGTGGCGCAGCATCGCCAAACCTCTCGACACCGTAACGATCGGCCTGGAGCTGCTGGCCTCGCAAGATTTCAGCAACCGTGTCCGACCTACGGGCGAGCCGTATGCCGACCGTATCGCCGACCTTTTCAACAGGATGGCCGAACAGCTTAAGAATGAACGTACCCGCTTGCGCGAGCAGGAGGGATTCCTACGCCAGATTGTGGAGGTGTCGCCAATGGGAGTGGCAGTGATGGATTTCGATGGCAGAATATCATTGCTGAATCCTTCGCTGCTGAAGATGGCGGGAATCGACCGCGAGGATGCTCCCGACGGCGTGGCATTCTCAAAAATCGACAATGAGCTTTTCCGGGCTGCATCGAGAGTGGAGGAGGGGAAGTCGGAGGTGGTGCGTCTGAGCGATACAAGGATTTATCGCTGTTCGAATCTGCGGTTCATTGAATCGGGTTTCAAGCGCCCGTTCGTACTTGTGGAGAGCCTAACGGAGGAGGTGATGAAAGCTGAGCGCGAGGCTTATGAGAAGCTGATACGGGTCATCTCGCATGAGGTGAATAACAGCATGGGCGGAGTCGCCTCCATACTTGAGACCTTTTCCGATATCAGTTCCGACGAGGAGATGCGGGAACTGGCCGACAGCGGTCGCGACCGTTGTCTGGCCCTGTCGGATTTCATACGCTCTTATGCGGATGTGGTGAAGCTTCCCGCGCCTTCGCTTGCCGACCGCGACCTTGGCGATGAGATACGCCATACCGCGGGCTTTCTGAAAACGATTCTGCCTGCAGGAGTGAGGTTGGAACTGAAACTTCCTGAGAATACCGCTTTGCCTGTGAGGGTGGATCCGGTGATGATGGAGCAGATGATTGTGAATGTGGTCAGAAATGCCTCTGAAAGCATAACCTCCTGCCCGGAAAGGATGGATAGGGGTGACGGCCTTGTGGAGATAAGTGCGGAGATATGCGATGAGGATGGGAAATCAGGAAATCGCGTGAAAATGACGGTCTGCGACAATGGCACCGGTATAAGCGAGGAGGTGGCGCGAAAACTTTTCACGCCCTTTTATTCATCGAAAAGCGGTGGGAGGGGAATCGGCCTGACACTCGTCAACGAGGTGCTGACGCGTCATGGATTCCGCTTCTCGTTGCTCACCGGGGCCGACGGGCTGACGCGCTTCACGGTTTGGGCTCCGCTGAGATAAGACTCTGTTTCTTGAATTTTCTATTCGTATGGTTTCCCGGCGTCAGGTGAGGCGTATTCCCGGATTTATGAAATATACCTTTTCCGTGGCCCTTGTTATTGCCGTGTAAATCCAGCGGTAGAAATCTGAATCAATAGCGTCGGGAGGGATGGAGCCCATGTCGATATATACATGTTTCCATTGTCCACCCTGAGCCTTGTGGCATGTGACGCAATAGGCGTATTTGGCTTGCAACGCATTGTAGTAGGGATCTTCCATCACCCCTTTGATCTGCTCTGAAAGCGCTCCGTCGTAAGAGGTGAGCACGCGGTTATAGAACCGTTCCATCTCTTCGCGAGGAATCGAGGGCCCTTCGCTGGCGAGGCTGCGGAGCATCAGTTTGGCGCCGACAACAATATCGTCGGATACCATGCGAAGCTCCACATCGCAGAAATAGCGTCCATATGCCTTCTCCGTTTTGCCGATCCATGTCACTTCCGCCATATCGCCGTTGGCGATAAAGGTTTTCATTTCGTTGCGCTTCCCCCAGTAGTAATCGTTTTTTGATATGATTATCCGGTCGCCCCGCTGAAGAGGGTCTTCGGCATACATCACCTGACTGCGTATGGCATTGTTGATGTTGTTGGCGCGTTTGTTGGAACGGGTTATGACGAGCGTTTCCTCCATTCCCACACTGCTCCATGAATCGGAGAGCATGTCGGCGAGATCGGCCGAAGAGACGGCCTCGACATCGGGGAACCCGCTCAGCGCGAGTTCCGGTTCGCCCCCGCGCGGGGTCATGAGCATCTGGCGCATGAAGGTGGCGTTGTGGATTATGCCGCTTTCCACGGACTGACGCACAGGAATGTCGAGCGTGAATCCGACGGGATTCAGCCCTAAGGCACGCAGCCGGTCGTGGTTCATGGCAGTGCCGGAGGTCTGCCCTACGGGAGGCAGCTGCGCTTCGTCGCCGATGAGAAGCATCCGGCAGCCGGGAGCAGAATAGACATGGCGGATAAGATGGGAGAGGAGCGAGCGTCCGCCGCCGGCACTGTCGGAGATGAGCGAAGCTTCGTCGACGATGAAAAGGGTGTCCCTCTGCTCGTTGGGAGCGAGGAAGAAGGTGGTGTTGCCGGGGTCTACGGTATTGCCGCGGTATAGCCGCTTGTGGATTGTGGAAGCTTTATGGCCGGAGAATCCGGAGGCCACCTTGGCGGCGCGCCCAGTGGGTGCGAGAAGCACTACGGGCACGCGCAACCGCCCGAGAGCGCGTATGAAGGCGCCTGTTAACGAAGTTTTGCCCGTTCCCGCATATCCGTTGAGCACGAACACTCCCCGTGGGTCGGCGGAGGCCATGAATGCCGAGAGAGCCTCGACAAGCATCGCCTGACTCATTATTGGCTCGAACGGCAGCTCTTCGAGGGTGAGCGTCGACAATATTTCCGGCTGGATTGGATTCATCGGATTTTACTCATTCCGGGTGTGATATTATATCGTAAAGTTGTAGACTCTGTTCCTTAAAATTTCGGGGTCGTAGGGGCGGCGATTTTTGCGCAGATTTTGCGAGTCTCGGAGGGAGCGATGCGGGCATCGTGACCGAAGAGATCTCGCGAAAGATGCCAAAAAGCGCCGGACTTACAGTAATTTTAATTCTCCGAATATGGAAAGATGTTTTATTGTGTTATTATTCAACAAAAATAGTAAATTTTGAGAAGAATCTGGATTTAAGTTATCTGTTTCTTTTATATTATTTTAATATTTCAGGAAATGCCGCACTCGTGAAATTACCTTCTGTCTCGCATTCTTGGGCGAATTTCGACACTTGCTTGCAGTCACATACCCCGGTATGCTCCTTTCTGCAAGTGTCAAAATTCACTCCAAGCCTGCGACCCCTACGACTCCGAAATTTTAAGGAACAGAGTCTTAAATTTGCTTAATTATCTATCCGCAGTTTGCGAAATTATTGTTAACTTTGCGAAAGATAAGGGGTAGGGGAATTTGGAGAGATAAGAAATTGTAAAAGATAATATAACCCCAATTATAATTTTTATAAAAATGAAGATTGAAAAAGTAATTGGTCGCGAGATTCTTGATTCACGCGGCAACCCGACAGTTGAAGTAGATGTAATCCTCGAAAGCGGCGTTATGGGACGCGCAGCCGTTCCCTCCGGTGCATCCACAGGCGAGAACGAGGCTCTCGAGCTCCGCGACGGCGACAAATCGCGCTACATGGGCAAAGGCGTTCAGAAAGCAGTGGCCAATGTAAACGGCCCGATCGCCGACGCTCTCCGCGGTCACAGCGCCCTCGATCAGATCGGCGTTGACCAGATCATGCTCGACCTCGACGGCACTCCCACGAAGTCCAACCTCGGCGCCAACGCCATCCTCGGTGTTTCGCTTGCTACAGCTAAGGCTGCCGCCAACTATCTCGACATGCCTCTCTACCGCTATATCGGCGGATGCGACACATATGTTCTCCCCGTTCCGATGATGAACATCATCAATGGCGGTGCACACTCCGACGCTCCTATCTGCTTCCAGGAGTTCATGATTCGTCCTGTAGGCGCATGCTGCTTCAAAGAGGGTATCCGCATGGGCACAGAGGTGTTCCATAACCTCAAGAGCGTGCTCAAAGCCCGCGGCCTCTCCACCGCAGTCGGCGATGAAGGCGGTTTCGCTCCCAACCTCGACGGCACTGAGGATGCGCTCAATGTCATCATCGAAGCTATCAAGAAAGCCGGCTACGAGCCCGGAAAGGATGTGACAATCGGTCTTGACTGCGCTTCTTCCGAGTTCTATCATGACGGTGTTTACGACTACACATGGAAGCAGGGTCCCGACGCTCCCAAACGCACAAGCGAGGAGCAGGCCAAATTCCTCGAGGAGCTCGTTAATAAATATCCTATCGACTCTATCGAGGACGGTATGGATCAGAACGACTGGAAAGGCTGGAAGATCCTTACAGACCTTATCGGCAACCGCTGCCAGCTCGTGGGCGATGACCTGTTCGTTACCAACGTGAAATATCTTGAGAAAGGTATCGAAGAGGGTTGCGCAAACTCCATCCTCGTGAAGGTTAACCAGATCGGTTCTCTCACAGAGACTCTGCGCGCCGTGCAGATGGCTCAGCGCAACAACTACACCGCTGTTATCTCCCACCGTTCGGGCGAGACAGAGGATGCCACAATCGCCGACATCGCAGTTGCGATGAACGCAGGTCAGATCAAGACCGGTTCCGCAAGCCGTTCCGACCGTATGGCCAAATACAACCAGCTTCTCCGCATCGAGGAGGAACTCGGCGACCGCGCTGTTTACGGCTATCGCAAGATTGCCCGCAAGTAATCCAGCCGACTCCAATCTAAAACATGAATACACGATAGATCGGAAGCAGATGCTCTCCGGCCCGATTATTCTTCTATATAAGAGAAGGGGATTAGTCCTGGTTGAGGTTTACGCGTTTGAACTCAACGGCAACGAGGCCTTTCATCTCTTTGTCGAGATACTGGCCAACCGTGATGGTTGCATCGCGATGGTATTCCTGCTCGAGAAGCACGTTCTCTTTGTAATACTTGTTGATACGGCCGTTCACGATGTTGTCGATCATCTGCTGCGGGAGGTTGGCAGCTTTCTTCTCGGCGGCCTCGGCCATGATCACGCGGGCTTTGGCGGCATCCTCTTCGGTGATCCAGCCTTTGGTGATGTTGGAAGCGATGTGGTCGTCGCTGTCGAAGTGGTTGGGGTTGAAGCCGGCTTTCTTGAGAGCTGCCTCAACAGCCTTGTGAACCTGCTCGCTCTTAGTCTTCTCGATAGCCACAGTCTTCTCCTCTTCGATAACGGCGGCGGGAACGGACTCGCGGTTTACGGCCACGGGGTTCATGGCTGCCACCTGCATTGCCACTTCCTTGCCTACCTCGGCGGGAACGCCTTCGAGGTTGAAACCTACGATTGTAGCAAGTTTATTGCCGAGGTGATCGTAGGCGGCTACGCTGGGAGCGCTGATGCACTCGTAGGCGCCGAGCTCCATTTTCTCACCTGTCTTACCGATCTCATCGGTGATGTGCTCCTCAACCGTGCGGTTGTCGAGCTTGAGGGCCTTAACCTCGTCGAGAGTCTTTGCTCCGGCTGCTACCGCAGCGTCGAGGATCTGTTTTGTAAGGGCGCGGAACGATTCGTTCTTGGCAACGAAGTCGGTTTCGCATTTCAGGGCCACGATAGCGGCGAATCCCTCCTTGGTCTCGGAGAGAACGCAACCCTCTGCTGCCTGACGGTCCTCACGCTTGGCGGCTACTGCCTGACCTTTCTTGCGGATAATTTCGATAGCGGCCTGAATGTCGCCGTCGGTCTCTGCAAGTGCATTCTTGCAATCCATCATGCCTGCGCCGGTCATGTTGCGCAGTTTCTTGATATCTTCTATGCTTACTGCCATTTTTTTCTTGAATATTAAAAAGTAAGGACTTTAAGGACCTTAAGGTCTTTAAAGTCCTTAAAGACATTTGATTTAATTACAATTGGATCAAGCCTCAGCCTCGGCTGCGGGAGCCTCCTCGACTTTGACTTCCTCCTTCACCTCAACCTCGGCGGGAGCGGCTGCGCGTTCCTCGTTGCGGCGCACGCGACGGCGTTTGCCGGGAGCGGGAGCATCGCCCTCCTCTTTATCCTCGGGGGCGTCGATCTTCTCGATTTTGCGCTCCTCAAGGCCTTCGGCCATGGCGGCGCATACGCTGTCGAGAATGATCTCGATGCTCTTGGAAGCATCGTCGTTTGCGGGGATCACGAAATCGATATCCTCGGGGCTGGAGTTTGTGTCGACAATTGCGAACACGGGGATTCCGAGACGTTTTGCCTCAGCCACGGCGATGTGCTCTTTCATCACGTCCACCACGAAGAGGGCGGAGGGGAGACGGCCGAGGTCGGCGATAGAACCGAGGTTCTTCTCGAGTTTGGCGCGCTGACGTGTGATCTGGAGTTTCTCGCGTTTCGAAAGGTTGTCGAAAGTGCCGTCTTTCTCCATCTTGTCGATGGTGGTCATTTTCTTCACAGCCTTGCGGATTGTGGGGAAGTTGGTGAGCATACCGCCGGGCCAGCGTTCGATAACGTAAGGCATGTTCACTGCCTTAGCTTTTTCGGCGATAGTCTCTTTGGCCTGTTTCTTGGTAGCGACGAAGAGCACTTTCTTGCCGCTTTTTGCTATCTGTTTGAGAGCTGCGGCTGCCTCTTCGATCTTGGCTGCCGTTTTATAAAGATCTATAATGTGGATACCATTGCGCTCCATAAAGATGTAGGGAGCCATTGCGGGATTCCATTTGCGTTTGAGGTGACCGAAATGACATCCTGCTTCGAGGAGCTGGTCAAATGTAGGTGTTGCCATTTGTTTTTTAGTTTGTTTACGTTCTTTTTAATACAATCCGGGAGTAGGGAACGTGTCCATCTTCCGGATTTAGATGCTAAACACTTATGCTGAAATTCCGATAGATATCGGAAAATCCGTAGCCGATTAACGTTTGGAGAACTGGAAGCGTTTGCGAGCCTTGGGACGACCCGGTTTCTTACGCTCTACGGCACGCGGGTCGCGAGTCATGAAACCTTCGGCGCGGAGTGCGCGTTTGTCCTCGGGGTTGATTTTCACAAGCGCACGGGCGATAGCGAGGCGGAGTGCTTCCGACTGTCCTTTGTAGCCGCCGCCGTCGAGGTGCGCGTAGATGTCATATTTCTCTGCGCAGTCGAGAGTCTGAAGCGGCTGCTTCACGATATACTGAAGAATCGAAGAGGGGAAGTACACGTCGAGAGGACGCTTGTCGATAACGATTTTACCGGTACCCTCGGTGAGATAAACTCGGGCTACGGCTGCTTTGCGGCGGCCAATTGCATTTACTTTTTCCATCTTCTTTCTTATTTCATTTTATTGATGTCGATTACTGTAGGGTTCATGTCGGCGAAGGGGTGTTCTGCCCCGTTGTAGACATAAAGGTTGCGGAGCTGGGCGGCGCCGAGCTTCGTCTTGGGAAGCATTCCCTTCACAACTTTGATGAAGAGGGGGTGCTTGCCGGCCTTGACCGTAGTTTTCATCGATTTGCGCATCAGGTCGCCGGGGGTGTATACGCGCTGGCCGCCGGGATAGCCCGTGTAGCGGAGGTATTCGCGTTTCTCCATTTTGTCGCCGTTCATAACGACTTTGTCGGCGTTGATGATGATTACGTTGTCGCCGCAGTCGAGGTTAGGAGTGAAGCTGGGCTTGTTCTTGCCGCGCAGAATCTTGGCGACTGTCGAGCAGAGACGGCCGAGCACCTGGTCGGTTGCGTCGATCACCACCCATTTCTTTTCGATTGTTTCCGGGGTGGCGGATTGTGTCTTATAGCTTAAAGTATCCACTTTTGCTTTTAATGATTAATTGTTGTTGATTAATAGCCATAAAATCAGACAGTTGGTCGGCCAAAACCAACAGCGTCCCATCTTATAGCCAGTTAAACTTGGATATAATCGGCTCGCAAAATTAATAAAAATTCCGCTAACTGCAAAATTATTTTGATTTTAGCTCTTTTTTAAGGAACTTTAATGAAGCCGCTTTAAAGAATATTCCTGAAGGAAGCCGCTCCAATGCTTTATGGTGTAGCCAGCTCAATAATATCACCGCAATGATGTAGACTACGAGGTAGAAGAGGGCATGGATTGTGTAGGGGCAGCACATTATTATGACATAGCGAACAAGAGGGTGCACTACGAATATACTCGCCGAAATCGTGCCCACCCATGCCATTGCCTTGAAACTGACAAGGCGCGCAAACGTGCAAAAGGAGATAATGGCAAGCAACCCCGAAAGGGGAGTGAGCCATTTTAAAAGGAAACTTGCTGAGAAAACAATCATAGAGACAATGCAGATAATAGCTTCGGTTTTCCGTTTCGGTGACAGCCGGAGTCTCGCCATCAGCATTCCCGCGAAAAAGGAGGGGAGCCACCCTATGAAGTTATGGCGCAGAAACGAGCTTGTCTCGATGCTCATGGCATACACCACAATATAGTTGAACAGCAAAGAAAGAACTATGCCAACGGCAAGTCCACGGATACTCAGGCGTTTGATAAGCGGGAAGAGCAGATAGAACTGCATGATCATGCCGAAAAACCAGTAGACCCCGGGATCGATATTATTCCAGTCGAAAATGTTGATGGTGAGTGTGATTTGTTCAAGAATCCTCAGTGGAGTCACCGTATCGCCGGTTATCAGATAATTAAGTCCGAGGAAGATTGCGTAGAGAGGAATCAGCAGGCGAAAGAGTTTGAGCAGGTGGCGCCATTCGAAACGGAAATATTTAAAACCACTCCTCTCAATTTCCGAATACTTAACCGACAAGCCATAAGCGCTCAGGAAAATGAACAGGGGCACGCCTACCCAACCGGCGAAAGATAGAATCATTGTCGGAAAGTTCGAAAGCTTGATGAGCCTCAGGAAGTTGTCGATTTGCGATTGCCGGAACTCCATCTCATTGCCCGAAACATGCATAAAAAACTTGGAATAATTATGCAACATTATCATAAGTATTGCATAACCTTTTATTTCGAGGCATTGCCGTTTGCTGAGAATCATATGTCAATTCGAATTTTTTGTGGAAGGATCTTCTGCCGGATTTCCGAGATAGCGGGGAGCTATCTGCAGAAGATAGGTCCATGCGTCATCGTGGGTATAGGGTATCTCACCTTCGAGGATGGCTTCTTTGACAGCATCCTTGAGATCTTTTATCACCGAGGATGGCGGGATATTGAAGTATGCCATGATTTCATTGCCGTCGACAGGAGATTTCCAGTTGCGGAGAGCATCGGCGTCGTTGATCTCCTCCATTCTTTTGCGAAGCTTTGCGAAACCTTCGAGCTGGCGGCGCACCTTCGCGGGATTCTTGGAGGTGATGTCGGCCTCTGCGAGAATCATCAGGTCGTCGAGGTCTTCACCGGCCTCTGTGATGAGGCGGCGCACGCCTGAATCCGACACTCCCTCCTCGCCGACAGATTGCGGACGCATGTGGAGCCCCACAAGTTTGGCCACATATTTCATCTTCTCGTTGAGAGGAAGTTTCATCTTCTTGAAAATGCGCGGTATCATTTTCTCTCCGATGAAATTGTGGTTGTGGAATGTCCATCCGAGCCGGGCATCATAGCGTTTGGTGGCCGGTTTGCCTATATCATGGAGCAACGCGGCCCATCGCAGCCATTCGTTGTCGCTTTTCAAAGCTACATTGTCCACTACCTGCAACGTATGGTAGAAATTGTCCTTATGCCCGCGACCCTCTTTGGTTTCTACTCCCTTCAGCTCGCAGAGACTCGGAAAAATAAGTTCGAGTAGTCCGGATTCATCAAGGAGCCGCAACCCTACGGAGGGGAGCGGTGAACGCATTATTTTAGAGAGCTCATCGTTGATGCGTTCGCGCGTGATTATGGAAATGCGTTCCCGGTTGCGGCGAATGGCCTCGAATGTATCGGGCACGATGGTGAAACCGAGTTGAGAGGCGAAGCGGATGGCCCGCATCATTCTCAGAGGATCATCGGAAAATGTGATATCCGGATCGAGAGGCGTCCTTATCAATTTATTATGCAGGTCGGTGATGCCACCGAACGGGTCGACAAGCTCTCCGAAACGGTTTTCATTCAGGCATACCGCCATTGCATTGACCGTGAAATCGCGTCGGTTCTGGTCATCTTCGAGAGTGCCGTCTTCCACTATCGGGTTGCGGCTTTCGCGCGAATAAGACTCGCGGCGGGCGCCAACGAATTCGAGTTCGAGTTCGCCCGATCTCACCTGAGCCGTGCCGTAGTTCGCGTAGACGCTCAGACCCTTGCTGCGGCCCAGCCTTTCGGCCACTTTTTCGGCAAGCTCTATACCGCTTCCGACGGTAACGAAGTCAATGTCGGACGAAGTGCGTCCGAGGAAAATGTCGCGGACATATCCCCCGACCACATAAACCTCCCGCCCCATGCTGTCGGCAGTCTCGCCGATGAGCCGGAACACCGGATGCTTGAGATCTTCGGCTAAATTCATTTTTCTAAATATCTTCGAGATTTTCGGGGAAAACTGTCAGGTTTTCCAACCCTGTAGGCGTAACGCGATAAGTATTTTCTACACCCACCGCTCCTACGTGAGGTATGACGAACTTAGGCTCGATGGCTATCGTCATGTTTTCTTCGAGGAGGTCGCGGCTGCGTTCCGTGAGGACCGGCTGTTCGTTAAGTTCGATGCCGACACCGTGGCCGACAAAGGGGGCTTTATGACGATGACCCATAAAGTAAGGATGCAGATTTTCGATTGTGGCCATTTCCACGGCGCGTGAATAAAGTTTCGACACCGGTGTCCCCGGAACAGCCATTTTTTCGAGTTCGCGCAGGATATTGCGGGAGCACTCGTGGGCTTTGCGGGTGAGGTCGCCGGGGTCACCGATAGTCCAGCAGCGGGTCATGTCGGTCTGATAGCCGTTGAAGCCGCCGTTCATATCAACCATCACCGTCGTTCCGGGTCTCATAGTGACGCCCGAGGCTCCGGCCGGCAGCGACGGGTCGATTCCTTCGCCTCCCATAGCGAAATCATAGGGCGACGGCACATCGGCATTGTCGCCGTTGATAACGGAGCCGAGGTTGAGTTCCATGCGACTTCCGGCTGTACGCAATATTCCGAGACAACCCTCGAGGCGCAAAACGCGTTCGATCTCAATCTGGAATTCAAGATCGGTCATATCCTCGCGATAGCAATGGCGCACTTTGGAATAGACCGTGGCCTGACGTATGCCGTCCTCTTTCATCTTCTCTATTTCGTATGCCGTCTTTGTAAGCCGGGCCTTGCGCAGGACAACCGATGCATCGGCGGCTTCCGAGTCGGGGAAACATGCCTTGAGGCGTTCGATATCGGAATAGTAAAGGTCGCTGTATTCCAGACCTATGCGTCGGGG